>ERZ832973.972-NODE-972-length-27501-cov-47.493150_pt1 | contig 27501 bp, 34 predicted proteins | sample MGYA00519950_ERZ832973 | MGnify/ENA primary metagenome ERZ832973 (study PRJEB31850, sample SAMEA3708734) | human gut metagenome | biome: human gut; feature: human-associated habitat; material: faeces | place: China | collected 2014 ... | reverse complement strand
TTATTTAGTTCCAGTGCTTTCTTGAATTATATACATTATTGACTGCTTCAATATAACAAATATCGGGCATTTTTCTCCATTTCTGCACCGGTAAATTGATTTTTTAATGTTGTTTTCCTCAACTATTCTATCTCTTCATCTTCTTTAACTTTTGATTGATACTTCAATATTCATCTTTGTTTATTCATAAAGGCATTAACAGGCACTGTTTTTAATTTTTTCATAAGCTCAGGGGTAATAATACAATCTTTTCTGGGAGTATTCCAATAATTATCCAAATAATTCAATAATATTTTAGAATACATTTGTTGTTTTTTCCAATATTCTATTAGCTCTTTATCATGGATAAAATCTGGCTCTCTATATACCTGGCACAATATTGCTAATCTTGTATTATATGAATATTCTCTTGGAAATGTTTCACGAAAATCAGCTGGAATCTTTCTTAACGCTTTAGGTAAACGCAAAATTGGAATATTATAATAATACGGTACGCTTCTTGATTTTGCTGCAACAAAAGTTCCTACTCCATCATCTATAATACTTGTTTTCTGCATTTTATGAAATTGTTCTCTTTTGGAATTTAACTTCTCATTACTAACAAGATGATTAAAATCTTCAATTTCTTTAGCTAATAATCGTTCATCTGCACTAACATACTGATATTGATTAAATATTTCAATAATATTCTCATCACATATTCTGTTCGACAGTTGATTGAATAATTTTGCATCATAAAAAATTATCATCTTCCAAGGAGATATTGGAAAAAAAATAACTTCTCCAACAGAACTCAACCCAGCGCTTTGAATACCCAATGGATTTATAATAATGACAGGTACATCGGATGTAATAAATCTCATTCCTGTTTCATTGGTAATAACCATCATTTTTAAATCACAAATTGTAGGTATTGTTTCTTTTACAACCGACAAATTTAATTCAGGTGTGATTTCATTTTGAATTTTATTTTCAAGAGATTTGTTAACGACATCTACATCGGTTATATTTCCATATTGTTGTTTCAAAACGCCTTTCATCAAACTCTCAGCCATTTCCCTGTTATGAGACAACATTGCCTTAGTTCTACTAATCTGATATACAACAAATTCTCTGATGCTTTCAATATCATCTATTATAATGTTATCATCAATTGCATTCCTTAATGCCATACTCCACTTAGTTTCCATATCAGCCAACGCATTTTCTATTTTGCCATCTTGATCATAAAAATAATCTTCTGAGCATACAGATCTTGTCGGTATGTTATTCTTCAACAAATTATCTTTGAACTGATAAAATGAAATTAAAACTTTTTCTTTCTTTGTACCAGCATTAATTATATTAGCAAAATGTTTCATATAAAATCTTGGTACATAATGTTGATTTACTGTGATTTGCATACTTTCAACTCCATAACCATAATAATTATACACACTATTAAAATAACTTTACGATTTTATCCGTGCAGTCATGTTTTCCTCAGAATATACAGTATTTCCACCCCAGAAACACATGGGTTCCCTACCAAATAATTCAAAATTATTTTCAAGATCATCCGTATTCAATTTTATAAAATCACCACGACATTTTACTTTGGTAGATACATAACTCACAGAGACCAGTTCTATGTTCATATCTACCATTATTTTGCAATTATCATTTAAATGGTTAATGATTTTCTTTTTTGTTTCTGGCTTTAGTAATACAGTAACATTGAAGCGATTGTAATTTTCTGTAATTGCAATTTTATTAAATGTATCATCATATCGTTTTGTCCATATAGGAATCGTGGTTGTCTCATCGCCAATAAATATCAGCATATCATTAACTCGAACTTGTGTAGAATATCCCGACTTACGCTTAAGACAAACTTCGATTTGTTCTCACATGATATCATATTTTTTCTTCAATTACATCCACCTAATTTTAATACACTGCCTGTCGACTTGCTTGACAGACTTTGAGCTGCCCATTGCCCCATAGCGAAAATACAATTTTGCCACGTTGAAACCTCTTTCTCTCTCGTACTTATCACCATATTATAAGCCACTGTCACACATATTGCTACATTTTTTCAGTGACTTTGCATTTTGGGAAAAAGAAAAAACCGACCCTGGCAGTGCTTACTATGCCCTGTCAGGTATCGGTTTCTTCCCTTATCTCAACTTATGTTTACTTTTCTCCTCCGCTTTCGATCCAATCTTTGACTCTGTCATGATCCAGGATAATGATATCTTTCCAGTCCACTTCCAGCTCCTCAAAAAGATCGTTCATTGCATCCCAGATAGTCCATGCTCCATTTCCGGTTAATCTGCCCCCATCCAGTATATGCTCCTGTGAATCATACAAGGTATAATCAAATTCGCTTTCACTTGTCTGCATGCAGACATACAGAGATTGGGACGGAACAAATAATGCGAAATGCTCCGGTGGCAATGCTTCAAAATACGGATTGTCCCATGCACCAAGTGGCATATGCTCCACAACATCCTGCTGCTGTCTCGTTGGCAAAAAGCGCTCCAGCTTCTGTTGCTCATAAAGAGGTTCAAACTTTTTCTCCAAGTCTTGGATAATCCCATGCACATTATTAAGCAATACCCATTTTGTAAACCGCTCTCTTGTCCACTCTTTTTTCTCCTCCTCCGTCATCTGACGATGTATCCGGACATGACTTACCGGAAGCTGCTGGCAGATATTCTGCAATGCTACCAGAAAATTTTGATTCTCATTTACAGATGAGGAAAGATGAAATTCTAAGGACAAGGTATTTTTTCCACCAATGCGGTAAACTACGTCAAAATCCAGTCCCTTGATGCGGATTCCAAGCGTTGCACGAATGCGCTTATCCTCTATGACGGTCTGCCACTGTGCATAATCCCGAAACTGCTGCATTGCTTCTTCCGCATGTTCATAACGTTCGCATACACTCTGCTTACAACCGCGTGTTGTCCATGTTGCAAGATCCTTGATCACATAATAAGTAACAATTTTGTTTTGTTCCATTTACTTTTTCTCCTTCTCTTTCTATTACACTGCTACATCCTTTGGCTCTTTCTTGAAAAAATCTGTTACTGGTTGAAATCCTATGTTATCTACAAAATAACTATCCGTTTTCCCCTTCCGGTGCAGTACAACAACATCACTGACGGATAAGGAATGCCCGAAGAAATCAGAAGGTCGGTCTATGTTGAACCGGCAGTAAATATCATCCAGTGTAGTTTTTTCATCCAATGATGCCGTATAGGTTACGTCATACCTCGTATGCTCCACAGGCAAACCTCTGCTCTGCCAGAATGACAGATCCATAAAATAAAACTGCCGATTTTCCATATTTTCTTTCAACTGATAGATTTCAAAATAGTCACCCGCAACATCGGATGTCTCCTGACCGGAGTCTTCCGGTTCCGCTTTTCTTATCTGTTCCTCTATCCGGTCAATCAGATCTGCCGCTGTTGTCTGGATCGTATGCAGGGATGCCCGCAGTTCCGGCATCTGCCGACCACTGCTCCAGCCTATCAGATATGCAAAGGAATAATCGGAAGTATCCAGTCCCAGATACTGACATACCACATAAGCAATACTTTCTGCCTCTACTTCTCTGGTACCTGCATCTTTTCTTTCAACCTTATCGTTATCAGCATGCAGCATGGCATGTGCGATCTCATGGATCATTGTTTTGACCGTCTGCAACTGGCTCATATCCTTCTGGATCGCGATAACACGTTTGGTCACATTGCAGTATCCTTTCGCTCCGCTCTCAATCTCGATAAAAGAGACCGGCATTGGGGATACCATAAGCAGTGCCTGTATGAGAACTTCATAATCGGTTACCGCTCCCATCAGTTCGTCTACCCCTAACTGTGGCAACTCCTTTCCTTCTGTCTGAGTAACATCAAATACCCGGACAACACGAAAGCCTACGATCCGCTTTTCTGATTTTTCTTCCAGCTCCTCTGACTGCTCCGCTTTTTTTGTATGCTTCGTATCTTCTGATTCCGGTTCCAGGATCACTACTTCCTGATCCTGTTTCTTACTTTCCTTCTTGTATTTGTAAGCCATTGGTGCCAGAATACAGATCCCGGTCTCACCTTTTTTCACATGACGATGAAACTTCTGCTTCCATGCATGAAATCCGGCAACCAGTGTTGCATCCGGACGCTGCAATAAGATCAGCAGTGTATTCCGGTAACTGTAATGGTGGAACCTTGCCATAATGGTCAAATACTCCAGATAACGGTCACTCTCAAACAATGCAGTGATCCCATCCTCCAGCTTTTTCGTCAGTTCCTGCACCTGCTCTTTTCTGTCTGTTTTCTCTGCTTTCATCCTGTTCTCCTATTAACCAAAGAAAGAACAGATATCGCTACCTGTTCTTTCCACGTCTTTTGCTTATTTAACTACTCCATTTATGATATATGCGACAGAATTTTCACACTCAGTGTGGAAAAGCATTTCCTGGCATTCTGGGCAGTAGCCGGTTTTTAAAAATTCGCGTCCGAATCTATCCAGGGACGGCATACGGTCCTGAATCAGTCCTCCATAGCGCTGATACTCTTCCAGCTCCTTCGTCTGCTGTCTTGTCAGACACAGGATTACTTCCCTCTCACACATTGGGCACACTTTTCTAATCTGAGCCTTATATTCGATGTTTTCTTTCTTCTGTGTGTTTTCTTTTACTTCATTTTTCATTTTTCCTGTTCCTCCATTCTGCTATTTTTTATAAATATGTTTTCCATATCCAAGGATCAGATATGCTAATGCGGGAAAGCATACAATGCCTGCCGCCATCAGTTTTCCTGTTCCATAATGTTTTGCCAGCTCATAAGCCATATAAATTCGAAGGATTAACGCAAAGATGCCGGCTCCTGCTGCAGCCAGAATCAGTGACCGGTTAAAATGCAACAGCCAGGATGCCAGACTGCTGACCAGGTATAAAAGAAATTCCTTTTGTACACCTGCCAGCCGGAACACAAGATATTCATTCAAAATCGGCACAAATGCCAGTTTTTTGTCAAAATATCCGGCTTTCTGGAACATCCGCATAAGTCCAATGGCACTTGCCAGATATAAACTTAATGTTTTCAGCATATGTATTACTCCTCCTCGCAGACACATTCCAACTTGTGTGTTTTGGAATTATAAAAGTATGCATGGTCTGACACTATGACTTCTGGATCATATCCCATCCCAGTTACCTCTTTCATTATTTTGTTTAATCCAATTCTTTCTTCAGTGGTCTGATCAATTGCTCCAGATATCAACATAACTTCCCATCTGCTTATCGGCATTACATAGTAATTTCCTCCAAGCCGATCAGATGCCATTTTCAAAAATCCCTGATTCAGCATGATATTTGCACCATACTCTTTTTGCAATGAGTATGCCAAATGTACCCTCGGAATAGGGAAATCCGGATCTACTTTTTTTCTTAACATCGCCATTGTACGAAATACTTCTGCTTCTTGAAGCATTCCTTTCGTACAGGAATTTTTATATGCCAACTCAAATGCTTCCTCTTCCGATACGTTAATCTGATCCAACAGCATTTTGCTTAATCCGATACTTAACAGCTCTTTTCCAACCGTAAATTCGTAATTACATAATACGGATAAATCCAGGAATTTCCGATAAATGCGTTGTTCCAAAAGCGCATGGTTATTTTTGGTCTGTACGAGGGTAAGAAATAGATGTTTCCCTATTTCCTCTTTCGACATTGTTTTTACCTTTTTTAACAATCTCATGATCTCCTCCCCATTTTTCATGCGCTCATAAAACAGGTTCGCTTTTTTTCTTAAAATCTGGCATAGATCTTCTCTGTGCTCCAGATATTCTTCATAAATATTTTCCAAATAAATAGTCGGAGAAATTTTTACCCCTGCTAAACTGATCCCGGTTAATCTCTGATTGTTCTTTACCACCGATTCCACTCTAAGCGTACTCTTTTGATAGCATTCTGGAAGGTATTCACAGAAATGTTCCAATACATAAATTTTTACTTCTTCAAGTGTCAATTCTTTCATTTTTTCTTATGTCCTTTCCATTTTTTCGTTATCACATGGCAGCGCCTCTGCAATAGGCAATTTATCCCTTTAAATAAAATGTAATTCCTGCCTTTGATAACTCCCGTAATAATTTTCGGGTCTCCTCTGTATTCTGCATCAGTTCCATAGCCATCCCGGCATGTGTCATCTCATGCCAGGTTCCCTGCTCATCGCAGAAATGTATGACGCAATCTGTTCCAATTAAAATGCCATGTTTCTGACACATCTGCACCAGTTCCAGCGCAGAAATAAATAACATGTCATGCTCTCCTTTCTCTTTTATTTTGCCTTTGATTACTGCAGGTAGAAATCCCTGCTCTTGTGACATAGGCTGCTGCCTATCTGTGAAGATTCTTGTAAAAAGAATGTGATAACTTATGCTTCTTATATACGCCGATTCCATTTTTTCGGAAACTAAAAAAAGTACCCACAGCTTTGTGAGTACCCTTTCGGTATGGATTTTTCCATATGTTATGACTTTAAGTAATTTACTTTATTCCCAATCAAATTCATCAATACTGTTTTTGATCTCCGCAGAAACAGAACTATCATTTTTCAAATCGCGCATAAGTTCAGCAAACATTTCACGCTTTGGATTTTCCGTATCATTATAGCAACGGTGCACCATCCAGATATTATGTGGAGTTGGATTTTTTCTTACCGACGAAATCAGTAATTCTTCATATCCATGTTTATAAAATTGCTCTACAAAATGAACCAGATCCCCCGGCATTCCAAAATCGACCAGTGGATTTGTACCTATGATTTCTAAAATCGGCTCCACTAATTCAAAAGGTTCTGGATATTGGTTGATAGCATCTATCAGATCATCTTCTATATAATATTCTTCATATGGTTTTGCTGCATTTTGCAATCCAGCAATTATCTGCTCTTTCGTCATAAATCCAACCTTCTCTAAAAATCTGCTTTTCTCTCTGGCGTCATAGCAACAAGGACTATTCCACTAATAAGCTTTTTGCCAAAATCTTACTTATTGTTTCATATTCTTGTCAGCATACAAATATATTTTATCCCAGAAAGCCTCATAATCATTGTTCAGTGCTAGTTTTGAATAACAGCTATCTATCCCATCTTGCGACATGTCACTTTCCAATTCAATCAAAACCTGTGCTTCCGTAGTCACCCCTATATCAGTCAGAGCATCGATAACATTTCTATAACTTTTAACCTCTAAACCATCCATAGCCAGCTCTGTGTCATAATCAATAACGGTTATGATATTCCTGATCCATGTTGGATAATTTGCTAATTCTTCTCTTACTTCTGGATACTCATAAATGTCCGCCATTTTCTGTACAAAATCTTCACCATTTGTAAATTCTGCCAATGCCTTATCTATAAAATTCATCTATGCTTGCCTTCTTCCATAAATCACAATCCAAACCTAATCCCACACAATTTCCAGACATTGATAATTCTCTGGAATTTCCGGTATACAGGAATAATACAAAGCAGGTTCTGATTCTGTTACTCCATCCGAACACAACCAGTCGCAATCCACAATATTTTCTAATTCATCAGCTTCCATGTCTGTACACACTATGACGGAATCCCCGACAAGGTTTAAACGTTCCATTCCGTCCTCTTCCACAATTTCTGTATCATCATGTAACGCAACACGCACCCATGCTACATTTGGCAGTTTCTCAATCTCTCGAAACTTTTTCCACATTTCATCCAGTGTTGGGCGGCCATTTTCCCACTGGTTTGGAGCAATCGAATCTTCTTCTGAATTTCCATCAAAAAATTCATCCAGCGTTAATAATGGAAACTTATCCCCATTTTCTTCTAATATTTTTTTGAATACCTCAAGTGCTATCATAAATACAACATCCCCTCTTTCAAATGATATTTCTATATGGCAGTTTTCCTACTTTATGCTTTTGTATCTCTTTCTCACATATTTCATGAAGCCTTTCACAATCACTTGACTCCTCGCGAATTTTTTCAAACCATCCTTCTACTCCTCTATCTTTATTTCTAAAAAAAGGATGATTTTTATCCTTTTGCACATTATTCCAAATATATTCAAGGATATCGTCAAGTATTTTCTTTTCTCCATACCAGCCACACACCAGTGCAATATCTTTATATTCTTCAAACGATTTTCTCTTTGGATTACTCAAAAAAAGTTTATATCCGTCTACAATTTTATCTAGTGGGACATCACCTTTAAGCGGGATCAACAATTTATTTTTTAACCTTTCTGCCGAAAACATATATCTTTCTTCATGTTTTTCTAACGCTATTGTTTCACTGGTACACTCTAATGATGTTGTAATGCTAGAATATTCTCCGCATAAATTATGTACATAAGCAACTGGTGTATAGTATGTATTTCTGACTACTTTTAAATAAATTCCTGTTATCAATGGTCCTAATCTGTTATCCATTTCAAGTAATTTTGTCTTTTTTAATTCTGGGAAAAGTTGCTGCCAGTCATCTGTTATCTTCTTTTTTGTTGCCACCGGTCCATTCCTCTCTTATTCCATATCTTACAATCCAATCCTCTTTATTTCTCAGCAGATAATATTTCTTTTAACTCATCAATCGTTTTATCCAAAATATCCGATGATATTGGATATTTTCCGGCTTCCCTATGCGCTATTGCTTCTTCCAGTCTTCTAAAAATTATCCATTGCATTTTGCAAATTATCTTTAAAAAACTCATAGAAATTATCAAAACGCTCCCGTATACCATCTTTATCATATTGACTCCATGATGAAATTTTTCCACTCACACTATCAATACAATAGTAAAATTCATCACAATCTTCTATAATGATATACTTCTCTGGCAAACCATTTTTTCTTTGTTCCAATGTTATTTCTACAAATTCTGGTTTCCCGTTCTTACAATACCCCATTATGTCGAACCAATATCCACCACAGCCATATTCTTTTAAAAACCATATAAAAGGATCTGGAATTTTTAAAGCTAACTTCTGTTCTGCCTGTGTTATTTCGGCATCTGTTGCTCTTTTTCCTAAAAAAGCATTTCCAAATATAGCCTGATTTTGTTGGATTATAAATTTTAATTCCTTTTGCTCTTTTGAATAACTTTCTTTGTGTGTTTCGTTCTTCTTTTTAAATTTTTCAAACAATCCCATACCTACATTATCTCCCTCTAACGTTTTTAATTTCTATAGCAGCAAAATCATCATTTTTATTTTCCAAATTTATAGCATTCAGGATACGATGTCTTCTGTATCAAAATATCTGCTTTTGATTCTGTAATCTGCTGCACTATAACACATGGCAGGGTATTTACCTGTTGGTAAAGAACACCCGTTGATATTGAAAGCGCAAATATCTTTTTCGTCTCTGCTAAAAATTTCAATTTTTCGTCTGGCAGTTTTGTGATATAAACATTTCCATACTCAGTATCGTCCTCCTCATCCATTTCACATCCATTTTCTACCCAGGACTTAAAGTTAAACCATTCTTCTGGTTCAGAGCTTCCTATTTCTGCAGCATCTAAAAATCCACACAGTACAGCTCCCTTTTCTGCTTTTATAATGAGTTCCCGATCGCCATTATCATTTCCTATGCTTATGTATCCGGGAGCATATTCTGCAAATTCATTACATTCACAACTTTCAACAATCCTTTGTGTATCGTATAATACACACAAATTCATAACCATCCCATTTGCATAACGTAAAAATTCTTTGTAGACTTTTGGCAGTTCCCCATTGATACGCTTCTCCGCAAAATCGATTTCTTCTTTGGTTACAGGATTATTTTTTTCTATATATTCCAAATTCTTTAGATTCATAAAAATACCCCATGCTTAATCTTTGATTTTCTTTTGTAATTTGTCTAAAAACCACAAACGCTTTATAATGTATACAGTTCTTTACTCATCTTTTTATACGATGCTTTCTCACAGAAAGATTTTCGTCTTCGGTTAATCATATCAATAACCATTTGTTGAGCAGATTCCTTTGAAGATAACTGACATTGAATGTTTTCAATACAGTAATTATAAAATTGTTCATGCCATTCAATATAATAATCCCCAGAATAAAAACTGTCCTTTAATCTTTGCAGATAATGTTCAAATACTTCCTTTCCTTCTTCAAAATCCCCTTTCATGAAACAGAGCATTGCCAGATGATATAACTCCCAGAATCGTCTATGTTCTGGCAGTTTCTCAACTTGCTCCTGCAAACAGGATTTTGCATATTCCATATCTGAAAATTTTCGATATTCGTCTATTTCCTTCAAAGCACTTTTTGCCAGTTTTTCTATGACAATCTGAAACGCCTCATCATCGTTTTTATATTCCACATAACCAACACCGGTACTAACATCACATCCATAGTTATATGATAGCATTTTGTTTAGGCTTTCTGTAGATTCCCATAAAAATGAGACTCCGGCATTCAAACTTGCCCCTTTAGAATAACCATTTGTTGCAAATTCAACGATAATGAAATAGTACCCATTATCATCTACCCAACTTCTTGAACTTCCTATTTGAAACAAATTTTCTGGCTCTAAAAATTCCTTAACAGTTGTTTTGATTATTTTATTATGTGGCAACATATAATGCCAGCTCCTTTACAATTCTACATTTTTATTTACCGATTTCTGCGGAATACAATTTAATTTTTTCACCATGAACTCAAATATTTCAGCCTCATATCCTGACGAATATAGCATTTGAAAATTATTGCACTGATGGATAATAATATACTTTTGTGTGTTTTCGAAAAAGTCAACCTTGAAATCTGCAGTCAATATTCCATTAAACGCAAGGCGTTTTACACCTTTTACTTTAATAAAATATTCACCACTTTTTTCATAAAAATCATAATCCAACGTATCATTTACATCATGTACTTTCAATTTTCGAACTATTTCATCTCGCGACAGTTCCGTCCGAAATATCAAATCCTGTCCCACATTTTTATATGTTCCATTAGAATATTTCACATATCTTTTCCAACGCATGACAATAATCAGTACGGAACAGACTGCCAATATACAAAAAAATATATAAAATACTGGAATCCTGTTCATCATGTTCCCTCTCTCTGTTTTACTAATTTTTCGCCATCTCTTTCCAATAGTTCTTCAACATTTCCAGTATTCTTTTGGCATCATCAATTTCCGTTTTCTGATTATATTCTCCCATTTCACTGAAAGTTCCGGATTCACTTACAATCCCCAATAACCATTTCCCCAATAGATTCTTTTTATACTTGAAAACCAAACAATTTATACCGTCCTCATCTGCAAATGCATTTGTATATTCTATCTTCGTCGGTTTCTTTCCCAATTCACTTGGATCAGATAACCAATCTTCCAATTCTTCCATTGCATTTTTAATTGTTTTGTTCATAACCATACCTGCCTTGTCCCCCTTTTTCTGTTCTGGCCTTCTAATCTGGTTTTTGCATAGATCACATAAACGCTTCGGTTTTTTTAAGCTCCAAAAACTCTTTACCTGCCGCTGCTTGTTACTTTCATTTTACCATACTGCCTGCCTTTTTCCATCTATATTTTTGGCAAATATGGTGCATTGATTACTCTGATAAATATTCCTGGCTTTTGACATAAGTTGATATAATTATGTGTTTTTAGAAACAAAAAAGAGTACCCACATCTTTGTGAGTACCCTCTCAATATAGCTTCTGCTTATTTACTTTGTGTTTTGATCACTGAATGTTCAGTTCACCTATCAGTTTTCTCCCATCTTCTGTCCGCTGCATTTTTACGGCATGATGATGAAACTGCACGATTTCTCCAACATCCACACTGATTCTATGATTCTCCCATTCGCTCTCCGGCTTTGGTGGCAACGGTTTTCCAAGAAGTGGTACAATGATTTTCGGATCTTCGCTTTGCTCCGAATGCCAAAATCCCGTAGTTTCATATGATTGCTTCCTATTAGGAACGCTGTAAATACAAGGGTTTTCAGACCCGACAAAATAAAACAGAGCTATCACATTACGCAAAAGGCCGCCCGGTCAAGACAACGGGCGGCCTTTTTGCGTGGAAAGCTCGGAAGGAGGCAGAAATTTTCTAAAAAATAAGTACAAAATTTTCAAGCTCATTTTTGTGCAAAATTACAGAAAGATTGGAGGTTAGCAAGTGGAGGAAAACAAAAATATTCCCACCACCGAAGGCGAGGCGATTGCTCCCGAGGCGCCTGTCACGGATATTCCCGGCACCGATGCCCCGTCCCCGGATTTGACCGCTGGAGTCCCCCAGCAGGAACAGGCTGGGGCAACGATGACCGAACCCGGTGATGTTGTCGTGTCTTTTGACAAGATCGAAGAGCTGATGGCAGAACGCCGGGCGGCTGCCCGTGATACCGTGGAAAAGGCCGAGCCCGCCGCCCCGGAGGTTGATGCTCCCGCTGTGGAGCCTGTCGATCCCATCCCGGATGCAAAAGCGGCAGAAAAGGCCACGGAGGAAAAGCCGCAGGAGGAGGTTGCGGCTGAACAGAAAAAATCCCGCCGTGGCCGTCCCCCGAAAGCTGAAAAAGCGGAGCAGGCAGCGCCCGAGGCTGGAAAAGAGCAGACGGCGGCAAAGCCCCGCAGAGGCCGCCCACCCAAGGCGGATAAGGCGGCCCCCGACGAGGCCCAGCCGCCCAAACCTCGAGACAAAGTGTCCCGAGGTAAAAAAGCCGCTCCCGCCAAGGAGGAGTCTCCCGCCCCGGAGCCGGTAGCCGTTGGCGGTGATACCGCCCCGGCTGCTGAGATCCCGGCAGAGCCCAAAGAGCCAGCACCCCCGCCCCGTCCCATTGAGGAGGGCAAAACCGTCTATATCAAGTTGAGCGAGCTCCATCCGTTCCATACTTTCCGGGAACACCCTTTCAAGGTGGTGGACGATGCCGCCATGATGGATCTGGTGGGGACGATCAAGGAACACGGCGTTATGACCCCCGCCACCGTCCGCCCCGAAAAGGACGGGACGGGCTATGAGATCATTGCGGGCCACCGCCGCTGTCGTGGTAGTGAGCTGGCCGGTGTGGAGGAGCTGCCCTGTATCGTCCGGGATATGACCGATGTTGAGGCTGTCCGGGAAATGAAAAACAGCAACAAGCAGCGCGGCGACCCTCTCCCCAGCGAGCTGGCGAAACTTCTTGATCTGGAAGTGGAGGCCATCAAGCACCAAGGCGGGCGGCTGGACGGCGTTGCTCCCGGTGATGTGGGAAAACGCTCTGTTGAGATCGTTGGCGAAGCGCACGATATGAACTACAAAAAGGTCATGCGGTATCTTCGCCTTAATTCCCTTGTCCCGGAGCTGCTGAGTAAGGTGGACGAAAAGGGGCTGGGCTTCATGCCCGCCGTGGAGATCTCGTACATCAAACCGAAAAACCAGAGGTTGATTGCCGTGTCTATCGACGGTGAGCAGTCCTCGCCCTCCCACGCTCAGGCCAAACGGCTCCGGGAGCTGGATCAGGCGGGCAAGCTCAACGGCGATGTGATCGACGGTATTCTGAGTGAAAAGAAAAAGGAGGATCGCGGCGTGATTATTTCTATGGCCGAACTGGAGAAGTATTTTGGCAAGGAGGTCACTCCTGTCAAGATGAAGGAGCAGATCATGTCCCTGCTGGACGAATGGAAAGAGAAACAGCCGCCCGAGCTGAAAAAGCCCGAGAAAAAGGCGGATTTGGAGAAGTAACCTCGAGACACTTTGTCCCGAGGTTTTTTCACGCCCTTTCACAGAGGGCTCTGGTGGTTTATCCCCCGTCGCCGCCCAAATCAAAGCGCAGTCGGGAGCTGCCTGTCAAGGGGGCATGGCCCCGCCGCTTGCGGCGGCCTGCCCTTGACGGGCGGCCCCGGCTGTGCTACTCCCAGCGGCGCGACGGGGGTATATCCTCCAGAGCCGCTCCCTTTCCCATGATTGGGAAAGGGCGGGGGGATTGGGCTGAACCTACATTATAAAATATCGGAGGTATTCAATATGAAACGACCCCTTGCGTATGTCACCGCCGCGTGGTACGGCGGCGACAGCGAAAATGCAGAACAGGCGGCTCGGTACTGCCGCGCTGTGTACGAGGCGGGCTTTTCGCCCATCTGTCCCACCCTGTATCTGCCCCTGTTTCTCAATGACGCTATTCCCGAGGAGCATAAAAGCGGCATCGACATGAGCCGTGACCTGCTCCGACGCTCTCATGTGCTGGTGGTGTGCGGCCATACCGTTACCGAGGCCATGAAAAACGACATCGCCGTTGCCCAGCGGCTGGGGATCACAGCGACCACCCTTGAGGGTATTTTGACTGTCAAGGGACAGGGCCGCAGACGAAATGACGATTAAGCTGGGGAGCCTGTTTGATGGGATCGGGGTGTTCCCGCTGGCGGCAGCCCGCTGCGGGATCACCCCGGTATGGGCCAGCGAGATCGAAAAGGCCCCTATCTCCATCACAAAACGGCACTTCCCGGATATGGCCCACTTGGGTGACATCACCCGCATGGACGGCGGGGCCATCCCGCCCGTCCATGTGCTGACCTTTGGATCGCCATGTCAAAACCTGTCCCAAATCGGCAACCGGGACGGCTTGGCTGGCGCAAAGTCCAGCCTGTTTTTTCAAGCGATCCGCATTATCAAAGAAATGAGGGATGCAACTGACAATCTATTTCCAGTTATCGCTGTTTGGGAAAACGTCATGGGAGCGTTTTCTTCAAATGACCGGATGGACTTTAGAGCCGTGCTATCCGCGTTCAACGCCGCCGATGTTCCAATGCCTGCTTCTGGAAGATGGGCGGGAGCCGGAATGGTGCGAGGGGGAACGCCTGACCTCGCATGGCGGCTCATGGATGCCCAATATTGGGCAAGCCCCCGACTGGCACGACGGCAGCGTATCTTCCTCGTGGCGGATTTTGGAGGCCGACGTTCCCACGAAATACTATTTAAGCCCCGCCCAATGCGCCCACTTTCTGAAGCTGGCGGAGATTGCGGGCTGTCCTCCCCCGAAGGAGATCGAGGCACTTTTCTTGAAACAGGGGGGCGCGTACCCGTCACCAGACCCTTTCAATGCTTCCGTATGCGGGCATCGGCCAAAGATAGGACGCCAGAAGCGTTCCGAAACAGCTTCGGATTACCAACTGACCCTTTTCCCACTCTTTTAGCGGGCGGCGTGGCTCCCTTTGCCTTTTGGTATGAGGACGATCCCGCCGGGGGCTTTGTTCGGTTTCTCACGGAGCTGGAGTGCGAGCGTCTGATGGGCTTGCCCGAGGGCTGGACAAAATACGGCGCGGACGGCGAGGAAATACGGGCGGCCAGCCGCTACAAGGCGTTGGGGAACGCCATCGCCCTGCCCTGTGCCGAGTACATTATGGCGGGGATCAAGGAGGTGCTGCATGACCCTGTTTGAAGCCTATGTTACTAATGCCGGGAAGTACGCCGACTATGGCGTAGAGGTTGGAGAACCCTTGAAGTTTCCCACTACCACCGAAGAAGTACAGGCGCTCCTAAAGCGGATCGGCGTGGACGGTGTTCGGTATCAAGAGATTTTCATTGTTTCTTTTGACGGTGATGTGCTGGGCCTGTATGACTATCTGAGCGAATATGAAAATCTGGACGAGCTCAACCATCTGGCCCATCTGCTCTCTGAACTGGATCAAGGTGAACTGGAAACGCTGGAGGCCGTTCTCAACAAGGGCGACAATACTTCCAGCGTGGCCGACATCATCAACCTCGTTCACAATCTGGACTGCTACGATCTGCACCCCGGCGTATCGGACGATGAAACGCTGGGGCGCATTTATGTGGAGGACATGGAGCGGCTGGAGGTGCCCGAAGATATAATCAACTATTTTGACTTCGAGGCATACGGGCGGGATATGCGGCTGAACGAGGGCGGGCACTTCGCCCCCGGCGGCTATCTGACCCGAGTAAGCAATAACTTTGTAGAGCTGTACCACGGGATCGAGGACATTCCCGCAGAGCACCGGGTATTTGCATATCCCCAGCTTTCCATCCGGGAGCAGATGGCAGCCTACAAAGAAATTATTGACGGCTCTGCCCGAGACACGGGCAGGCACCCTATCATTCCGGGACATGAAGATCGTTAGCACTTCGAGACACTTTGTCCCAAAGCAAGGAGGTGGTATAGCTGGTTGACGAAGATATTTCCCGGCGTACAATCGCAATTTCCATGAAAGCCAGTAAGCTGACCGCCCGGGGCCTTGCCTATGTGCTCCGGGCCGTTGGCCGTAAAATCGCCAAGGCACACCGGGAGGCGCAAACGCCCCACGGCAAACAGAGCGTGAAAAAGCTCATGGCCCACGGTACGGCCACCAACAGTATTGAGGTGGACGCACCCAAGGTATTTGACCGGGTAGCCCGGAAGTGGAATGTGGACTACGCCTTTTACAAGACCGGGCCGGACAAATATCTGCTTTTCTTCAAGACGGGACAGGCCGACGCGATGACGGCCTGTTTTTCTGAATACTCCCGGAAGGTGCTGGATAAATCCAAGTCCCGGCGCGTCCCCATCCGGGAACAGCTCAAACGGGCGGCGGATCAGCTTGCCAAGGAAAAGCCCCGCCAGAAGGAGCGCGTAAAGGAGGCGGCCCATGCGGACAGATAAAATCAGAAAATATGTACTTCCCAATATCCCGTATCTGTTCATCGGCTGGGCCTGCTTGAAAATGGGGACGGCTTACCGTCTGGCCGCTGGTGCAAACTTCGGGGAAAAACTGCTGGGGCTCATGCAGACCATCGGCGTGGCCTTTGCGGATTTCTCGCCGGGGCTCAACCCGGCAGACTGGCTGGTGGGCATTGTGGGGGCCGTGGGCTTTCGCCTGCTGATCTATGTGAAAAGCAAGAACGCCAAGAAATATCGCCGGGATGAGGAATACGGCAGCTCCCGTTGGGGCGGGCCTAAAGACATCCAGCCTTTTGTCGATCCAAAGTTTGAGAACAATGTCATTCTCACCGGGACGGAGCTTCTCACCATGAACACCCGCCCGAAGATCCCGGCCAATGCCCGCAACCTCAACGCCTGTATCATCGGATCGTCCGGCTCGGGCAAAACCCGGTTCTGGCTCACGCCCCAGCTTCTTCAAGCCCATTCCTCGTATGTGGTGGTCGATCCAAAAGGCGGCGTCCTCGGGCAGGTGGGCTATTTCCTGCAAAAAAAGCGTGGATATAAAATCAAGGTTTTTAATAGCATTGATTTTTCCAAGTCCATGCACTATAACCCGCTGGCGTACATCAAGAACGAGGCCGACATCCTAAAGTTTGTCAATGCGCTGATCTCCAACACCAAGGGAGAGGGCAAGGAGGGCGATCCGTTTTGGACGAAGGCCGAGACACTTTTGTATTGTGCGCTTATCGCCTATATCATCTTCGAGGGCCCTGCCGAGGATCGAAACATGAACACGCTGGTGGACATGATTTCCGGGATGGAGGTCAAGGAGGATGACGAGGACTTTATGAACGCCGTGGACTATATGTTTGCGGGGCTGGAAAAGCGCAAGCCCGATTGCTTCGCCGTGAAGCAGTACAAAAAGTACAAGTTAAGCAGCGGCAAGACGGCAAAATCGATCCTTATTTCCTGCGGCGCTCGTTTGGCTCCCTTTGACATTCCCCAGCTCCGGGAAATTATGTCCTATGACGAGCTGGAGCTTGACCGCATGGGCGATAGGAAAACAGCTACTTTCTTTGTCATCTCTGACACGGACAGCACCTACAATTTTTTGGTGGCTCTGGCCTTTTCGCAAATGTTCAATCTGCTCTGTGAGCGGGCGGACAATGTGCATGGGGGCCGCCTACCCCATCATGTGCGGGTGCTTTGGGACGAGGCGGCTAACACGGGACAGGTGCCGGGGCTGGAAAAGCTGGTGGCCGTCATCCGCTCCCGCGAGGTGTCTTTGGTATTGCTGTACCAACAGTTAGCACAATGCAAGGCCATTTACGACAAACACGCTGAAACGATTTTGGGAAACATGGACAGCGTTGTGTTTTTGGGAGGCAGAGAGGCCAGCACCATCAAGGAAATATCCGAGAACTGGCTGGGCAAGGCCACCATCTCTATGCAGACCGAGGGGCGCTCCCGTGGGCAGTCTGAAAGCTACAACCAGAACACCCAGCGGCTGGGCCGGGAGCTGATGACCCCCAGCGAACTGGCGACCATGCCCGGAGACAAGTGCATTTTGCAGCTCCGGGGCCTGCCGCCGTTTTTCTCCAAAAAGTACGATTTGAAGCAGCACCCCAATTACCGATACACGGCAGAGGCCGATAAAACCAAAAACGCCTTTGACCTCGACAAGCTCATCAACCGCCGCAGGCGGCCCGGGCTGAACGAGGTTTGCGAGGTGTACGAGGCGGCGGTGCCCGAAGATGCGCTCACAGCCGAGGACGAGGACATCCTGAGCTATGATGACATCGACGATCCCGACGCTTTTGTATAAATCACTTCGAGACAAAGTGTCCCGAAGCAGTCACTTGCCGCCCACACCGGGCGGCTTTTTTCATGGCCGGGGCTATGACCCCGGAGAAATGGAGGAATATATGCAGTTTTTCGCTTCCGCTATCACTACTCTGCAGACCCTTGTTGTTGCTCTCGGCGCTGGCCTCGGCGTGTGGGGCGTTGTCAATCTGCTGGAGGGCTACGGCTCGGACAATCCCGGTAGCAATGCTCATGTGCCATAAAGTAACACACCGATAAATGCAGACAGCCAACCTCTATTCCGTATAAAATGGCGTATGTGGCATTTCAAATATGTGGTTTAGAAGTAGAAGAAAACTGAAAACCGTATTCCACGATTTGAAAGGATAGAGGTAAATGAGCATGGAAAAAACAGTATATATCACAGAGAAAGAACGGGAAATGTGCTACAAAGTAATTGGTGCGTTTGCGGAACTGTACGAAATGGAAGATGAAGATATTTTAGTGGTTGATGTTGGTAGGTACGGTTTTGTTAAATTGCAGTGCTATACACCGTCATATGGCTTTGAAGAACTTGACACCTATACAGACAGCCATAGTTTATTTGAAGGGCTTTGGGAGGAATGGCTTAGTCTAAATGTGTTTTTACTTGCTAGGGAAATGCAGTTAGACGATATTCTTTATGAGGATTTATTCAATAATCTGCCAAAGGAAAAACAGTCGGAACTTACCGGGAGAAAAGGCTATTTTGCAAAAAAAGCGGGTATCATTCTGTAAAATGAATTTTGCAGAAAGAAAACGCTCTATGTAGAGGGTAAAAAGATTAGAATGGCTCTGTATATGATAATATGCAGGGCTTTTCTTAATAACCAATATGCTCATTTTGATAAAGACCAAAAGACAAGCATTGTGGAAATGTGCATAACTGGCTATGGAATCATGGATAACTCTATTCACAGCACATGGAAAAGCTAAAGTGCAGCTTTCCCACGTCCTGCAAACAGAGTTACCCACAATTCCATGATACAGTCAGTTATACACATTACGCACAATGCCGACTACTACGGAATCCAACTCATTTTTTCACAGAACAAGATTTGCTTTTACAGAAAGAGATTATAGGTTGGAATGGAGATACGGGAGCCTGCATAGAGCACAGTGGAAAAGTTGAAGAAACTGATTGAGGAAGAATTTGTCGGGCTTGTGTTTCTGTCTGCTGAAGATATGGAGTAATAGCAAATTGGGACATAGCGGTATAACTGCTTTGTCCCAATTTGTTTATTGCTTAAATTACACGTCCGTATTAGAATTGATATGCTTGCAGAAATCAAATATCTAACATACTTCTTCCCACTATAATAATACCATACAAATTTTATAAATACAAGACTGTTTATATAAGCTGACACATGCTAAACTAGCCTAGCAATGTTTCAGTAAAACTTTCTTTCATTTTTCAAGGAGGTCATAATCATTATGGGGAATAATCAGACAGAAAAAGCGTTTGAAGAAAAAAGATTAGCACAAACAATCTCTTTAGCCGAGGAACAATTAAAGCAGGCAAAAGAAGCGGCAGACAAAAAGAAATCAGAAATTATCGAAGCCAAAAAAGATGTGCGTGAAAATACAGAACACGGCATTACATCACTGTACACATCAGACGGTTTCGAGGCACTTGTTGAATTAAGCCAATATATCAATCCTGTTACAGACAAAATTATAGATTATGAAGAAGAAGAACATAAAATACTTCTGTTAGAAAAGATGATAAAATCGCCCTATTTTGCCCGAATTGATTTTAAATTTGATGATGAGGACGAATTTGAAAAAATATACATTGGACGTTCTTCTCTACGAAAAAACAGCTATCAAGAGATGTATGTTTATGATTGGAGATCGCCGATTGCCAGTGTTTTCTATCGTTTTATGACAGGCGAAGCGTTTTATGACGCTCCATGTGGACGAGTAACAGGTGAACTCAATTTGAAACGCCAATATGAAATAAAAAACGGAATACTGGAATATTTTTTTGATTCAGATGTTCAGATTGTTGATGAATTTTTAAGGCAATTACTGTCACAAAACACTACTGCTAAAATGAAAGCTATTGTTGAAACAATTCAGCATGAACAGGACGTGGTTATTAGAGATATGGAAAATGACCTGCTAATGGTACAGGGTGTAGCGGGAAGTGGAAAAACCTCTATTGCTCTCCACCGGGCTGCTTATCTTATGTATCAAGGTTTACAAACAAAGCTGTCCGCAAATAACATTATGATTATTTCCCCAAATTCTATATTTGAGCAATATATTTCAAATGTATTGCCCGAATTGGGAGAAGATAATGTTATTTCTTCCGTGTTTGAAGATATACTTAGTGAGTTATTAAATGGCAGGAAAATTCAGTCAAGAAATGATTTTTTAGAAAACTTGATTGTCAATTCAAAATACAAGGAAATTTCAAGAAATAGTATAGAATTTAAAACGTCAAGTTTTTTTAGGGAAATTTTAGACCAATTTCTCATTGATATACCCCGCCAGTGGATAGAATTTGAAGATGTTTATTATGAGGGAAAATGCGTTGTAAGCGGGCAAATTCTAAAAGACAAGATATTAGGAAGACCAGAAACACCATTAGGCATAAAATTAGAACAATTAGAAGATTATATTTTAGAACAAATATTTGGAACAGGAAAAGGGCGGGGGCATAAAGAAGAAAAAAATCTAATCAAGCAGGAAATACAGAAATTTATAAAAATTGACATTGTTGAATTATATAAAATATTATTTAGCAATGAAGCCTATTTTTATAGCCTGCTGCAAAATAGCAATCCGTCACAAAACATAAAAAATATTTGGAAATATACTAAGGAAAATTTGGAAGCAGACAGCTTGTATTATGATGACGCAATAGCAATCGCTTATTTGTATTTAAAAATATACGGAACAAATAAATATAAAAATATTAAGCAGGTAGTCATTGATGAAGCACAGGACTACTACCCTCTCCAATATGAAATATTTAATTTGCTTTTTTCTAATGCCAAATTTACTATTTTAGGAGATATGAAACAGACTCTTGCCAAAAAAGAAGATATTTCTTTCTACGAACAAATTCAAAAAATATTGAACAAGAAAAAATCTTCTCTTATTATGTTGGATAAAAGTTTCCGTTGTACGAATGAAATTTTAAATTTTAGTTTAAAGTTCATTGAACAAAGTTCACAGATAAAAAGTTTTAATCGGAATGGCGATAGCCCAAAAGTATATATTGCTGATAATTCCGAAATCTTCATTGATGAAATTGTTAAGGAAATAAAATTATGCCAAGAGAAAGGGTTTCAGTCGATATGCTTAATTTGTAAAACCGAAAAAAATTCAACCTATCTATTTAATAAAATTAAACACAAACTTGATATTCAATTAATTAAAAATGGGAGCGTATCAGATTTACAAGGCGTGTTTATCTTACCAGTATATATGTCAAAGGGATTAGAATTTGATACTGTCTTAATTTGTGATGCAGATAGCCAAAACTACCATGATGAAGATGATAAAAACCTCTTATATGTTGCCTGCACAAGAGCGCTTCACAAACTTAGCTTATTTTGTGAAAATGAGGTTAGCCCGCTGATATAGATAAATTTACAATATATTGAATTGCCTAAATGCCAAACGCAGCGTAAGTGCATATGAACAAAATGATAATAATTAGACAGACCATCTTTCTCTTTTAATGGCATTAAATTGACATTACGCTCTCTATCATATATATTTGTTGCTTACTGTCAAAAACACGACAGAAAAATATAGTTTAAATTCAACGGATAAAAGAGGTAATGAACATGGGGAAATTACTACTGCTGACACTTAACGAACAAGAGGAAACAGCGATTGACAAAATCATATCGGCAATATCTGATTATATACAGATTGAACCCATGCAGATCACAACCGCTTCCGTGTTATCTTTTCCGGGACTGGAAATAAAGCAGAACCAACGCCGGGTATTTCAAGACGGGGAGGAAGTAAGCCTTACCCGCCTTGAATACAGTACCCTTGTATATCTTGCTTCCAACCCCGGCATTGTCCTCACACGGACACAAATATTTGAAGCCGTTTGGAACATGGAAAGTGAAAGCTGCCAGTCAAGCGTTGCAAATGTGATTTACAACCTGCGGAAAAAAATAGAGCCGGACAGCCGCAAGCCCATTTACATAAAAACCGTTTTAGGTATGGGCTACAAGTTTGCTTCCGGGGAATGACAACAGAATAACCGCCGCCCGTTACAGCGGCATACCATGACAGGAAATCAGAAAAGGTTTCCTGTTTTTTTGCGCCAAAAACCGCGCTGATTTTCCAGCTTTGTCGAAAAGTTTTATCAAAAAGTTTTTCAAAACTTTGCCATATTTGCATTTCTCTGCGTAGTAAGGAGTAAAGGGGGAGTTTCGCCGTTTTCTTAGAGCAAGATTCTACCGAGGTGCCAAAATTCGCTCTCCGCTTATTTTTGCCCCTGCGGGAATCTTGTTGGGGAGTGCCTTCCCCAAACCCTGCTATGCGCCCTGTCGGGCGAGAAAGGAGGTCACAGACCATGCGAAAGAAATACAATACGCCCCACCGCCGTCATGTGGTAAAGACCCGCATGACCGATGAAGAATACGCCGACTTCACCGGGCGGCTGGCGGCTTATGAAATCAGCCAGTCCGAGTTTATCCGGCAAGCCATACGGAAAGCGACCATACGCCCCATTGTCACCGTTTCCCCGGTCAATGACGGGCTGCTTGCCGCCCTCTCCAAGCTCACGGCAGAGTACGGGAAAATCGGCGGCAACTTAAACCAGATTGCCCGGAGCCTGAACGAATACGGAAGCCCCTACCGGGGGCTGGAAAAGGAAGTGCGGGGAGCCGCCGCCGACCTTGCCGCCTTGAAGTTTGAAGTCTTGCAGAAAGTAGGTGAAGCCGTTGGCGATACTCAAACATATCAGCTCTAAAAATGCCAACTACGGGGACGCTGAAAAATACCTCACATTCGAGCATGACGAGTTTACCATGAAGCCCACCCTTGACGCAGACGGGCGGCTCATACCGAGGGTAGACTACCGCATATCCTCTCTGAATTGTGGCGGGGAGGATTTTGCCGTTGCCTGTATGCGCTCCAATCTCCGCTACGGCAAGAACCAGAAACGGGAGGACGTAAAGAGCCACCACTACATCATCAGCTTTGACCCACGGGACGGCCCGGACAACGGCTTGACCGTTGATCGGGCGCAGGAGCTGGGCGAGAAGTTCTGCGCCGAGCATTTCCCCGGACACCAGGCCCTTGTCTGCACCCACCCGGACGGACACAGCCACACCGAAAATATCCATGTGCATATCGTCATTAACAGTCTGCGGATTGCGGAGGTTCCCATGCTGCCCCACATGGACAGGCCAGCGGACAGGAAAGCAGGCTGCAAGCACCGCTGTACGGACGCAGCTATGAACTATCTGAAAGCCGAAGTCATGGAGATGTGCCACAGCGAGGGGCTTTACCAGATAGACCTTTTGAACGGCAGCAAAGAACGCATTACCGAGCGTGAGTATTGGGCGCAGAAGAAAGGACAGGCTGCCCTTGACAGAGCCAACGCCCCTATTGCTGCGGACGGTATCGCGCCCCGGCAGACCAAGTTTGAAACGGATAAGGCGAAGCTGCGCCGGACTATCCGGGAAGCCCTTGCCGCTGCTTCCGGCTTTGATGAGTTTGCCGCCCTGCTTCTCCGGCATGGTGTGACCGTCAAGGAGAGCCGGGGGCGGCTAAGTTACCTCACGCCGGACAGGACGAAGCCAATTACCGCCCGGAAGCTGGGGGACGATTTTGACCGGGCTGCTGTCCTCTCCGTTTTGGAGCAGAACGCCGCCAGAGCCGCCGAAAAACCCGCAGCCATAGCGGAATACCCCGGCAGTATCAAAGACCGCTTACGGACGAAAAAAGAAGCGAAAAACGCCCCGAACAATGACGCTGTACAGCGCATGGTAGACATAGCCGCCAAGCGAGCCGAGGGGAAAGGACGGGGCTATGAGAAGTGGGCGACCATGCACAACCTCAAACAGATGTCGGCTACCCTCATGCTCTACCAGCAGTATGGCTTTTCTTCCCCGGACGAGCTGGACGCTGCCATTTCCGCAGCCAACACCGCCACGCAGGAGAGCCTTGCCGGACTGAAAGGGCTGGAAGCCGCTATCCGGGAGAAAAAGGAATTGCAGCGCAACCTTTTGGGCTATATCGGCACGAAGCCCGCCCGTGACGGTCTGAAAGCGCAGAAATCGGAGAAAGCCCGGAGAGCCTACCGGGAACAGCACGAAAGCGATTTTATCATAGCGGACACAGCCGCCCGTTATTTCCGGGAGCATGGAATAACCAAGCTGCCAGCCAGCAAAGCCCTGCAAAGGGAGATTGAGCAGCTTACCGTCCAGAAGAACGCCGGATATAACGACTACCGGGAGAAACGCCAGCGGGCGCAGGAGCTTCAGACAGTCAGACGCAATATCGACCAGATTTTAAGGGGCGCACCGAGCCAGCAGAAAAAGCGTGAACAGGAGCGTTAAAGACCGCCCCGAAATGATACCGAAACCCTACAAAAATACAGGTATGATATGAACCCTTACCGCAATACTCCCCGACTTCCAAACGGGGCTTACAGGGCAGAAAAAGCCCGAAAATGATACCGAGAACATACAGAAAATGCCCCCTATCCCGCTACACCGATAGGAACGGCAGAAAGGAGCTTACCATTGCCGAGAATGAGCAAGAAGCGGCGGCTGGAATGGTCTTTCTTCCTCAACCACCGCAACCGTATCACTTACAACGACCTATGCCGGGGCTGCACCCGTGACTGCAAACAGAGCTTCCGGGCGGTTATCATACTATGCCCTCGCTATTATTCCAAACGCTGGAAAAAGGAGGACGCAGCCTATGGCAGATAACCGCAAATATTACTACCTCAAGCTGAAAGAGAGCTATTTTGACGATGATGCAATCGTTCTGCTGGAAAGTATGCAGGACGGCGTTATCTATTCCAACATTCTCTTGAAGCTGTACTTGAAATCGCTGAAAAACGGCGGGAAATTGCAGCTTGACGAGAATATCCCCTACACCGCCCAGATGATTGCGACCATTACCCGCCAGCAGGTAGGTACCGTAGAGAGAGCTTTGAAAATCTTTATGAAGCTGGGGCTTGTGGAGCCTTTGCCAAGCGGCGCACTCTACATGAGCAACATTGAGCTTTTAATCGGCCAGTCCTCTACCGAGGGGGAGCGCAAGCGCAGGGCGCGGCTGGCTTTGCAGGAACAAAAAGCCCTGCCGCAGACAGGGGCGGACAAATGTCCACCATATCGAGCGGACATTTGTCCACCAGAGATAGAGATAGAGAAAGAGATAGATATAGAAATAGAAAAAGAGAGAGAGTTAGAAACGGGACACCCCGCCCCCGCCGCCTATGGCAGATACCACAATGTCATTCTTTCCGATACGGAGCTTGACGGGCTGAAAACAGAGCTTCCCGGCAAGTGGGAGTATTACATTGACCGCCTATCCTGCCATATCGCTTCCAGCGGGAGGAAATACAAGAGCCATGCAGCCACGATTTTCAAGTGGGCGCAGGAGGACGCAGCCAAGAAAGCCCCGAAAAAGGGCATACCCGATTATACCTGTAAGGAGGGCGAGAGCTTATGACGAATGGATTTGATGAAATGATTTTGAATATGACCGACACCACGCCGGAGCCGGAGGACTACACCGGCGAGGACGGGCTTTTATACTGCGGGAAGTGCCACAAGCCCAAAGAGGGCTATTTCCCCAAAGAAACCGCCGCATGGCTGGGGCGTGACCGCCACCCGGCAGAATGTGACTGCCAGCGGGCAGAGCGTGAGGAACGGGAAGCCGCAGAGAAACAGCGCAGTCACCTTGAAACTGTCGAGCGGTTGAAGCGGCGGGGCTTTACAGACCCGGCTATGCAGGGCTGGACGTTTGAGAACGACAACGGCAAGTGCCCGCAAATGGAACACGCCCATTTCTATGTGGAGAACTGGGAAACCATGAAAGAGCGCAACATTGGCTATCTGCTATGGGGCGGCGTTGGCACAGGCAAGAGCTATTTTGCGGGCTGTATCGCAAATGCCCTTATGGAGCGTGAAATCCCCGTGTGCATGACAAACTTTGCATTGATATTGGGTGACCTTGCCGCCAGCTTTGAGGGCAGGAATGAATATATCTCCCGACTTTGCAGCTTCCCGCTGCTTATCCTTGACGATTTTGGAATGGAACGGGGAACGGAATACGGCTTAGAGCAGGTCTACAACGTGATTGACAGCCGTTACCGCAGCGGCAGGCCGCTGATCGTCACGACTAATCTCACGCTGGAGGACTTGCAGCACCCGGAGGACACCGCCCACGCCCGCATTTATGACCGTCTGATTGAAATGTGTTCTCCTGTCCGCTTTACCGGGAGCAACTTCCGAAAAGCCACGGCGCAGGAGAAAATGGGACAACTGAAAAAGCTGATGAACAGAAAGGAGAGCCGCCTATGACCAACACCCCAAAGAATGACCGCAGCACCCGCCGCCCGGATTGCGTGACGGAAATCCGCATAGGTAATTCTGTCCTTGTCGTTTCCGGCTATTTCAAGCAGGACACCACCGCCACCGCCGCCGATAAAATGCTGAAAGTGCTGGAAGCGGAAGCTGCTACACAAAAATCGGCAATTTGACGGGACGTAAAGAAGCAGAAAGGACTGTACAGCCAGCCCCGGCGTGTGGTATGATAGTCATACGGAATAGTGGGGCTGGCTGTCGGAAATGGAGGACACTATGTTAAGACAGACCACCCGAAACCTTATTACCGCCCTTTATCCGAGATTATCCCACGAGGACGAGCTGCAAGGTGAGAGCAATTCTATTTCAAACCAGAAGCGTATTCTTGAAACCTATGCGAAGCAGAACGGCTTTTCCAATCTGCAATGGTACACAGATGACGGTTATTCTGGGGCGAACTTTGCTGGGGTTAGATAGCGATACTTTTTACATCTACCATGTTGCGGCGGTCATG
>ERZ832973.967-NODE-967-length-27601-cov-25.268787_pt1 | contig 27601 bp, 20 predicted proteins | sample MGYA00519950_ERZ832973 | MGnify/ENA primary metagenome ERZ832973 (study PRJEB31850, sample SAMEA3708734) | human gut metagenome | biome: human gut; feature: human-associated habitat; material: faeces | place: China | collected 2014 ... | reverse complement strand
AGTCTACATCTTTTACATAGTTATATTCTGCCTTATCCGGATCATCCAGACGGCCGTAATTCCAGCCGGAACCATCGCTCCAGATAATACCACCTGCTTCCTGTAATCTTCCATCCGGGTAAACCAGCTTGGAACCGACCATACCAATGGTATCATCTGACTCGATCAGGTTCACCAGGGAAGAAAGCCAGCCTTCTGTAACCTTGGTATCATTGTTTAAGAACATGATATACTTGCCTTTTGCAGCTTTGGCAGCCTGGTTGCAGTTGCGAAGGAAGCCCTGGTTGGTCTGGTTGCGGCAGATCACAAGGCCGTCTACAAAACGGCTAATCTCTGCAGTAGCATCCGTAGAAACATCATCTGCAATAATAACCTCATACGTCACATCTTTGGTAAATTCCAGAATGGACTGTAAGCAGGCATAGGTATAATGGATCTGGTTATAGCACGGAATTACAATAGAAACGGTCGGGTTCTCATATTGCGGGAAAGAAAGATGTCCGCCGGTAAGATAACCTTCTCCGATCTTAAAGTCACCTTCGATGAGGTTGCGTCCCTCTTTGGTGGCATACATTTTTCCGTATTTAACCGGATGCTTTACTGTATTAAAACTGTAATTTAAAAGTTTGCGTTTTCTGGTTCCCTTTGGAAATGCCTTGTTTACCTGTTCTCCCAGTTTCCGGCGCATTTTAAAGATCACTGCTTCATGTCCATTTAAATAGGTAGCCAGCTTGCCCAGTTCATTCACCTCATGGCGCAGGTCTTTGATCATCACTTCCAGGTTGGTCACATGGTTATTGGTAAGACGCAGGATCTCCTGGTCTTTCTTTACCTGGATATTGCGCTCTTCTACCTCTGCCTGAAGCTGGTTGATCCGCTCTCTTGCCTGAGCCAGTTCCTTTTCCTGGGCCTTTAATTCTTCCAGTGTCACCAGACGCTGCTTATAATTGCCAAGGTATCCCTGAGTACCGTCTCCATGTACCCAGGTCTGGAATGCTACTTCCATAGAAGCATAGGTTTCTGCCAGCTTCTCATCCATTCCAAACTCTTTTAAGAACTGGGTTGCATTTTCATACTCCATCAGTCCTTCATATTTATAATAGAAGTAAACCAGATTGCGGTAGCGGACAAAACCGGATGGAATTGGGAAATCAAATACCCATTCATAATCCATACAGTAAAGTCCGTCCTCAGTCTCCATCAGATTTTCAAAGAGGCCATCAATGTTGCTGACTTCATAGGAAGTATCCTGTAAGGAAAGAACATCTTCACTGTCACCAAATACCTCTTTAAACGGGTCTGTTGGAGCAAATGGCTCATTTTTAAGAACTGCCTGTCCAAATACCTGATCGATCGCTGCTTTTAAAGCTTCTACCGGTGCTTTCTTTCCCCGGATCTGTTCTCCTAAGATCTCTGCCAGTGTTCTTCCCTTTAAAAATTCAAAGCGGACTGCCTTTTTATCTTTGGAATACACAGGTACCAGCACTTTTACCCCTGGATTTACCTTTGATAATTTCTCATATTTTTCACTCATGGAACTGATATGCCCTGCCGCCTTTTCTGTAAGAGGCGTCTTTTCCACATATCGTTTTCCATTTTCTTCCAGAATTGCAGTCCGGATCTGGAACTCTTCTTTTCTGGTACTGTTGTATTTTGCAAATACTGTCTTAAAACTCTCTGCACCCTTAGATGCCACTGCCAGATATGCATTGGAAAACAGACCGAAGGCCTTTTCCTGCACCAGTTTATCGGAGATCTCGTCTTCATGGATGCAGGCCCAGCGCTGTCTGTCATATACTGCCGTCACATGAGGGATATCTCCCTTTCCCGGAAGATACCGGTCAGAATAAACAGATACTGCCCGCTTATATTCCGGCATAGGATAATAAAATTCCACTTTGGAAAGTCCTGCTTCTTTCAAAGCTTCTTCCAGTTCTCCCTTTGTAAATGCAGTCTCATCCTCATCATGGACAGCACCGGAAAGGAAGTTTAAACCAAGGGCATTTTCACATGCAAAGATCAGCTTGCCGTTTTCTGAAAGATATGAGGATAACCTTGTAAAGCATTCCTTTATATCCATATCCGGGCGGTCTGCACGTAAAACTACCAGATCATATTTTCCTTCTTTTTCAACTGCTTCCATTTTCTGGAAATCAGCTGCTTTCATATAGGAAATATTGGTGTGTGCTTCATTCATCTTCTGGTTCACTACCAGATTTTCGTCTCTCTCATCTACAACTGCAACACTGGCGCAGCGCTCTGCAAGCAGACCTGTGATCACGCCATAGTCAGAACCAAACTGCAGTACATGTTCCTGTCCTGAAAAATCCATCCAGTCCATAAGATTGCGACGGATGTCTGAAAGGGCATAAAGGACTTCCGGGCGGCTGTCTGCCTCTAAAATTTTTAAGATTCCCTCTTTATCTGCGCCGTATTTCTTAAATAAGTCCAGAATTTCATAACTTATGTCATTCATCTGCGTTCCTCTTTTCCGCCTTTACCTGTGATTCCATATCATAAACGCCAACGGTATTTTTATTGGAAATAACGGTAATATTGGTTACGTCATAAAGTCTGTGGTACACCACATGTTCTCCCTGTTCAAAGCCGGTACAGCTCATGCTTAACAGGTACTCACCACCCTGAAGGTTCATTTTCTGGGTAAATTCTACGGTATATTCATCTCCGTTCTTCACCGGCTTGATATCTGCCCCTTCAAACATGGTATTGGTTCCAGTCAGTTCTGTTCCCTTTTTATCTTTGATGGTATAGGTAAAAATAGGAGCCTGGATGTCCGCATGGAAACGGATGCACTCTTTTATGGTGAACATTTCCCCCTTTAACAGCAGGTTGGTCACATTTCCTCTGGCATCTAAAAGACCCAGATCATAGATCTCCGCTCTTCCATCTCCATATTCGGTGCGGTCAGTGTTAATAGCCAGCTGGTCACGCATAAGGCCTGTATGGGATAAATTCATTCCGCCGGAAAAATCGGACATTTCTGTACCGTCGGTATTTCTGTCTCCCGTTTCTGCACTGCTTTTTCCATCTGGGAGTTCTGCTGTTTTTCCCTCTTCTGCTGCCTTTTCAGCCGCCAGTTCTGCACGCAGGTCATCTAACTTTCCAGCCAGTATCTTCTTATACATATCTACCACTTTTCCAGCCGGACCTTCTGCAATAAATTCACCCTTATGCAGCAGTACAACTTTATCGCAGTACTTGATGATACTTCCCATATCGTGGGTAACCATCAGAATGGTAGTGCCCTTTTTGCGGATCTCTTCCATTCTCCGGTAACATTTGGACTGGAAGAATACGTCACCTACAGAAAGCGCCTCATCTACGATCAGGATCTCCGGATCTACGTTGATGGCCAGCGCAAAGGCCAGACGCACAAACATACCACTGGAATAAGTCTTTACAGGCTGGTATACGAAATCTCCGATCTCTGCAAAATCCAGGATATCCTGCAGCTTTGCATCCATCTCTTTTTTCGTATATCCCATCATGGTACCGTTCATGTATACATTTTCAATTCCTGTATAATCCATGTTGAAACCGGCACCCAGTTCCAGAAGGGCTGATATTTTTCCGTCTACATCCACCTGACCGGAAGTAGGTGTAAGCACACCGGTAATAATCTTTAAAATGGTAGACTTGCCAGAACCATTCGTACCGATAATACCTACGGTCTCTCCCTTTTTTACCTGGAAAGACAGTCCTTTCAAAGCATAAAAGTCACGGTGATAATTTTTATGGGAAATGCTTACAGATTCCTTCAGCCGGTCGATGGGCTTGTCATAAAGGCGGTAAACCTTAGTCACATCCCTGACACTGATGGCATTTTCCTTTCCCTGTTCATTCATTGACATATGTTTCTCCATCTCTATCGCATAGTTTTCCACTTTAGGGTTTAGTATAGCATAAAATAGCTTTGTTTCATACTATTTCTGAGCAGATAGACACATTTTACATGAGAAAATACAATAATAACGTGAAAATGGCAACCCTGTAAAATCATCTTTTACAGAATTCCCATCTTTTATATTACTTACTTTCTATTACTTATTTTAGGGTTGTAAATATTATAATGCCCGGATGTCCCGGATCAGCTGATCTTTCTCTGCTTCGGTTGTGGCCCAGCTGGTACAGAAACGGACTACCTTACTTCCATCAGCCAGATCCTGCTGGTGTTCAAAGGTATATTCTTTTCCCAGTACCTCTGCCTGTTCTTCTGTCAGGATCACAAACAACTGGTTGGTATAGCTGTCCACATATTCCCGGATCCCTTTTTCTTTAAAAGCGGCTTTGATCTCCAAAGCATAGGCATCTGCCTGGGCTGTCATTTTTTCGTAAGTATCATCCTCTAACAGGGCACAAAACTGTATCCCAAGAAGCCAGCCTTTTGCCAGAACGGCTCCGTTCTGTTTCATATAAGTACGGAACTTCCGCGCCAGCTTCTTGTTTGTGATCACCAGTGCCTCGCCAAATAAAGCACCGCACTTGGTACCGCCAATGTAAAATACATCAGTCAGCTCTGCCAGCTTTTCCAGTGTCAGATCATTTTTTACAGAACCAAGGCCATATCCCAGTCTGGCTCCGTCTGCAAACAGGTACATTTCATACTCATCGCAGACTTTGCGGATCTCTTTTAATTCCTGCTCTGAATAAATAGTTCCCCACTCTGTAGGGAATGAAATATACACCATCTTGGGTTCGCAGATATAATTTGGTTCCCCGCCATTATAATAAGAGGCTGCTGCTTTACGGATCTGCTCTGCGCTGATCTTTCCGTCTGTAGACGGAAGTGGCACCAGCTTATGGCCGGTATTTTCAATGGAACCGGCTTCATGTGCATACACATGGCCGCTGTCCGGGCAGATCACGCTCTGGATAGGGCTTAAAGCTGCCGCGTGGACAATGAAGTTAGCCTGTGTAGCTCCTGGTAAAAAGTGGATAGCAGCTTCCGGTGCCTTACATTTTTCCTGAATCAGCTTAGCCGCCTTCTCACACCATGTATCTTCCCCATATCCATCATAGCTTTCCCCCTTGATCTGTGCCAGTTTCTCTAATATCTTTTCGCATGCACCACGGTTGTAATCATTGTGTAAACGGATCATATTTGATTTTTCTCCTTTGCTAATTTAATGTACTCTTTTTTCAAACTTTAGCATCTTTCAGTTTTATACAGCAGCGTTTCTTAAAAAAGGAAACACCATAGCACAAAATGTGATCAAAATCATCTTCAAATTCTTTTGCATACATTTTTTCATTGATCTGATCTAATGCTTTTTGACAGTCTGTATCCATAGTTTCCAGCGTTTTTGAATACTTAGCCTCAAAAACAGCCACACGGCCTTCCTCAGGATCATAAACCACCACATCACTGCGGCCTTCTCCATGTTCTTTATTGGATTCTACCACATAACCCGCCCCTGCAAAAATACCTGCAAGAAAAGCATGATAAAAGTCTTCCCTGTAATCATGATAGCTGATGGTTTTTCGCAAAAGCCGGTTCATTTCTTCCATTACCGTCCTGCTGTCACCCTTCCACACTGCCGAAAACATTTTTTTCCTGTCCCATGCTTTTGCGCTGTCATCAAACCATTGGATCACTGTTGTTTCAAATATTCCCCGTATTTCTGCATTGGGTATCATAAGTGCAGAAATCCCATCTGGAAGTTTCTCTTTCAATTCATTTTCCCGTATACTGGTAAGATAACCGGTAAGATAAAGGATGCTCCACAGATTGTCCTCTGATGAATGAAGATAATCATAAGTCAGATTCTCATCTATACGCTGTAAAATATACCCACCATTCAATAATGTTTCCAGTTTTTTTGTAATATTACTGCCTGCAATATCGATAAAGGAACGAATAATTCCATTATCACTTGTGTTCATCCAATAACTTTTTGGTCTCGTATCTGAATCTCTCTGTATATCCCTGATATAATTCATTACATCCCAGGGACAATATACATCCATCCGCCCAAAATGATAACCATCATACCAGCTTTTTACACGTTCCAGATGATCTATGCTCCCGGCATCCCTCAGGATCTGCTCTACATCTTTTTGAATAAATCCAAAATATTCATTTAACCGGGTATCTGTGATCGTATCAGAAACCAGATTATTGGTTCCAGTAAAAATGCTTTCCCTGGCAATTTTAAGACAGCCAGTAATAATCGCAAATTTTAAAAATGGATTGTCCTTCAACGCTGTACTCATCATTCCTTTGATCACAGACAGCATTTCTTTATAATACCCGTTACTGCTTGCTTTTACCAGTGGAACATCGTATTCATCCAGTAAAAGAATAACTGGCTTCCGATAATAAGACTCCATCATGCGCATTAATGTATTTAAAGAAAAACCGACCTGTGCTTCACTGGCCGTTCCTGCTTTCAATTCCAGAAATACTTTCTTATCATCCGGATCGATTGCCTCACTCTGTAAAAGATATACATGCATCTTACAAAGATTAGAAAGCTGGACCACCAGACGATCATATGCGCTTTGAAAATCCAGACCATCTATATCCTTTAAAGAAAAAAATATAACTGGCCACTGATTCATCCATTGATCGCACAATTCTCTGTTTCCTGAAATTTCTAGATTCTCAAATAGTTTTTCACTGTTTTTCCGAATATTAAAAAAATTTTCCAGCATACTCATACCAAGGGTTTTTCCAAACCGTCTTGGTCGCGTGATAAGCGTCACTTTAGCTGCCGATGAAGTCAACATTTCACGGATCAGACCCGATTTATCTACATAGTAATATCCATTGCTGCGAAGTTCTGCAAAATCCGAAACTCCTACTGGAATATTTAACTTTTCCATAGATCCAGCTCCTTTCCATTTTATGTGTACGCAAAATTTTTCTATAACTACTATAACTAATGATACCATGAAGTGTTGATTTTTACAAATATTCTAACCATCACTATTTACAGAAAAATGGCTGCCCACAAATCAGCAGACAGCCATTTTTATAAATATATTTTCTTATTTTTCTACCACGATCCTGCCATCGATCAGGACATACTTCACTTTTCCTTCCAATGTTAAAGGTGAGCCTTCTGTAATCACAATATCAGCATCCTTTCCTTCCTCCAGAGAACCAACGCGGTCCTGGAGCCCCAGATGTTCTGCCGCATTAATAGTGATTGCTTTTAATGCTTCAAATGAATCCATCCCCGCCTGTATTGCCATTCCAGCAAACACAGGAAGTCCCTGAAGAGGAACTACTGGTGCATCTGTGATCAGGCACACATGACAACCTGCTTTTGAAAGAATTCCTGCTGTAGCCGGATCTACATTTTTATACTCCAGTTTAGAACTTGAATTATAGAACGGTCCTACTGCCATATACACACCAGACTGTCCTAGCTTATCTGCATTTAATTTGCCTTCTGTTACATGTTCCAGTGTAATATTTACATCAAATTCCTTTGCAATACGCAAAGCCGTCTGGATATCATTCGCCTGATGTACATGTGCTTTTAAAGGGATCTCTTTTCTAAGGACCGGAAGTAATGCTTCACATTTCTGATCATAAGCCGGATATTTTGCAGGATCTGTCTGGGCACGTTCTACTTTTTCCAGATAAATCTGTGCCTTTCTTAAAGCTGCGCGTATCACAGCTGCATTGGTCATACGGCTGGCAATTCCCTTATTCTGATAAAATCGTTTGGGATTCTCGCCAAAAGCACATTTCATTGCCACAGCCTTTTTCACCACCATATCATCGGTCCAGGTCCCTACTGTCTTAAAGGCTGCAAAAGTGCCTCCAATCGCATTGGAACTTCCTGGGCCAGTTGCGATACAGGTAACTCCACCTTCTCTTGCCAGTTCCAGATGATGATCAAATGGATTAAATCCATCCACTGCTGAAAGCTGAGGAGTAACCGGGTCATTGGTTTCATTAAACTCCATACCCATAGAACCACCTGCAAATACATCCAGACCCACATGGCAATGAGCATCTATAAAACCAGGATATACCTCCAGTCCTTCTGCCTGGATCACCTGATCAGCCTGACCATCAAGATCTGTACCAATCTGAAGGATCTTTCCGTTTTGGATCAGGATGTCTCCTTTAAAAGTCTCTTTTTTAACTGCTGTATGTATAGTTCCGTTTTTAATACAGATCATGTATTTTTCCTCCTACTGTTTACCCGCCTGTTCTTCTTCTCCCATATTTTCTTCATAACTTGGAGTAATATGGGTATATTTATGACGTGTGAGAGCAAAGATCACCGCACCTGCGATCATCAGCAGATTACCAATAAACATTTTAGGTGAAAGCTGGCTTGCATTCAGGTAAATATTAAACAGTTCTGCACCTGTAGCATATACAGCAATCAGGATCAGTACCGGCTTAGAGCAGCGGAAACGGGAATTCTTCCAGCCTGTAGGGCATACTTTTGGAAGTCTTAAAACAGCTACGCAGGTGATCAGAATCGTAATACCGCTGCAGATAATAGTCAGGTTTGCAATGGTACGGATCTTAAGTCCGGATAAAATAGTAAAAACAGAAATCAGGTAAAACATGGTAAGAAGGACTACTGGTGTACGGAACTTAGGATGTACATATCCCATCCATTCTGGAAACCATCCGTCTCTGCATGCCTGAAGAGGAGGTCTGGAGGCAGTTGCGAACTGTCCGTTCAATGTAGAAATAATAGCAAACATAGCGCCGCATACCATAAAGAATACATATAAAGGTTTTGGAAGAATGATCTTGGCTACAACTGACAAATTCTCACCTGCTACCTGGTCTACAGGAAGAACACCTGCCGCTACAACTGCGATCACCGAATATAATGCAGCAACTGCCAGTGTTGCGGTAATGATGACCATAGGAATATCGCGGGTCGGATTCTTTGCCTCGCCTGAAAGGGCGGTGATCATAGAAGCACCTGCTACTGCATTGGTCATCAGCGCACCTGCCTGGAGCAGTCCCAGCCAGCCGCCTGTCATAAAATCATGATCCATATATCCCGGCTGAACATGAACAATTCCAAATGCTGCAAATAAACCAAGGGCAATACTTAACATCAGTACAATAGCATTCTGTGCCTTTGCCATTTTATCAATTCCAAATACATTTAATAAATAAAAGATCGTAACTGCGATCAAAGCGATCACTTTCTGGTTTCCAAAGCCAAAAAAGCTCATAAAGTAAGAAGCCAGTGATAAACCATACATTCCAAGACCAAGATTTCCCAGAATATTCATAATACACTGTACGCCTGTTAATTTTGTTCCTGCCAGCATACCGATCATTGTATAAGTACCGCCTTTTACTCTGGCAGTACTACAGATCAGTACATAAGGCAGCGCATAACCTACTACAATAAAAGTTGCAACAAGAAAAGACAGCGGAAGAGACCGCCCTGTAAGAGCGATTGCAGATCCTAAAAGAGTCATAACTCCTGCTCCGATTATGTTACCAACCGCCTGGGCCATTAATTCTCGAAAGCCCAGAACACGTTTTAATTCAACTTGTTCCTTTGCCATTTTTTATCCCCTCTAATTTTATTTTTCATATATATATTTGCTTTCTACACTTTGTACCTTACTATTACATGATCTTATGGATCCAGCCTTCCGGTGCTTCGATCTCGCAGTGCTGCATACCTGTTAATGTATCATAAAGCCGCTTTGTAACAGGTCCCATGGTATGTTCTGAGTCCCTGAATACGATCTCTTTTCCATGATCTGTGATCTTGCCTACTGGAGAGATGACTGCTGCAGTTCCGCACAGTCCGCTTTCTACAAATTTTCCAATTTCTTCCAGTTTTACAGGACGTTCTGTTACTTTAATTCCCAGCATACCAGCTACTGTGATCACAGAACGACGGGTGATAGACGGTAAAATGGAGTCGGACTTCGGGATCACCAGCTCTCCGTCTTCTGTTACAAAGAAGAAATTAGCTCCGCCGGTCTCCTCTACAAAGGTTCTGGTAGCCGGATCAAGGAACATATTTTCATCATAGCCATTTTTATGTGCATCTACATAAGCATGAAGACTCATTGCGTAGTTTAAACCAGCCTTGATATGGCCGGTTCCATGAGGTGCTGCACGGTCATAGTCACTGACGCAGATGTGAAGAGAACGGACACCACCCTTAAAATATGGGCCTACAGGTGTACACAGAATGCGGAACTGGTATCCTTCTGCCGGTTTTACTCCGATCACAGGTGTAGAAGCAAACATATACGGCCTGATATAAAGAGAAGCGCCGCTTCCATAAGGCGGCACCCAGGCCGCATTTGCCTTTACCACCTGATCTAAGGCATCCAGGAAACGTTCTTTTGGAAATGGGGGCATTTCCATGCCTTTAGCAGAATTTATCATACGTTCTGCATTCTGATCAGGTCTGAAAGCAACGATGCTTCCGTCCTTTGTCTCATATACTTTCAGTCCTTCAAAAACCTCCTGACAATACTGAAGGATACCTGCGCACTCACTGATCACCACATTAGCATCTGCAGTAAGTCCTCCTTCATCCCAGGCGCCATTTTTGTAATTTGCCACATAGCGCATATCCGTCTGATGATATGCAAAACCGATATTTTCCCAGTCCAGATTTTTCTTTTCCATAATTTTTACTCCTTTGCAGATGCTATTGCGGTAATCTTTTTATTTTTACTTTTCTTTTAATTTCTTAGCTTCTCTGATGATCGTTTCAGCTGCCTGCTTTACAAAAACAGGATCTGTTGCCAGGTTCATACGGATAAAGCCTTCATATCCGACTCCAAACCATTCACCATAATCTACTGCCAGACGGCATTTCCCCTGGATAAAATCATGAGTTTCTTCCGGTTTTACCCAGGCTCTTAAGTCGATCATTGGAAGATAGGTTCCTTCCATGGAGCATACCACAACTCCCGGAAGCTCTGTTTCCAGTGTTTCTTTCAGATATTTATAGTTGTCGCCGATCACTTCCAATACATTGGATAACCATTCATCACCTGTCTTATAACCAGCCATAGTAGCAACCATACCCATAACGCTTACTTCTGTACGGTTTAAACCGCTGGCAAACTGGTCATATTTCTCCCGAAGTTCTTCATTAATAATAATGATATGAGAATGGATCAGGGAAGCTAGGTTAAATGTCTTGGAAGATGAGTTAAGCACCAGCAGGATATCCTGATATTTGCCTTCTGCAACTGCTGCAGCCGGCACAAAATGGTTTTCTCCAAATACAATATCCTGGTGGATCTCATCTGCAACCACCAGAACATTGTGCTTTTTGCAGATAGCAAGCACATGATCCAATTCTTCCTCTGTCCATACTCTTCCTGCCGGATTATGTGGGGAACACATAAGGAACAGTTTCACATCATTTTCTGTGATCGCCTGCTCAATTGCGTCATAATCCATGGAGAAATAGCCATTTTCATATTTTAAGTCTGCGGTTACAAGCTTACGGTTATTGTTGGTTACAACATTGTGAAATGGATAATACACAGGAGTCAGGATCAGACATGCATCCCCAGGCTGTGTATATGCATGGATCATCCATGCAATGGCTGTTACACAGCCGGTGCAGAAACGTACCCAGTCTTTTTTTACGGAAAAACCATGGTGTCTTTCCATCCACTTTGAAAACAGTTCATAGTATTCATCTGGAACTACACCGTATCCGAAGATTCCCTGTTTTGCACGTTCAACTAAGGCATCTGTGATCCCGTCACATGTCTTAAATTCCATGTCTGCCACCCACATAGGCAGCAGACCGTCTTCCCCAAATTTTTCCTTTAAACCGTCCCATTTACTGCAGTTTGTGTTGTGACGGTCAGCTATATATTTTTCTAAAAATTCCCGCTTTTCCATTTTCCTTTTTCTTCTCCTGTTTCTGAAAGTTTTCCTGAAATAAGCTTTTATTTCTCTCCCAGATACTTTTCTGTATGTTTTGTATTAACTGCTTCGCAGATTCTTCTTAAACCTTCTGCCAAAGTTGCCTTCGGGCAAGCCAGGTTCAGACGGATGAATCCATCAGAGTTCTGTACGAACATGTTGCCTCCTTCCAGAAGGACTCCGGCCTTGTATGCGAAGAACAGAGGCAGGTGCTCATCTGGCTCAAAGTAGGCATTTAAGTCTACCCACGCAAGATAGGTTGCTTCAGATACTCTGTATTTTGCCTTTGGCAGATGCTCCTTTAAGTATTCTCCGGTGAAGCGGAAGTTCTCATCCAGATATGCCCTTAATTCTTCCAGCCATGGCTCGCCCTTTTCATAAGCTGCCTGTGCTGCTGCAATACTTAACGGGTTGTCAAAGTTATAATGACGGCCTAACCAGATTTCTTTTAAGCCTTCATCACGGATGATCACGTTGGAGATCATCATACCTGCCAGGTTAAAGGTCTTGCTTGGTGCCATGCAGGTGATCAGGCGCTTGTAATCCGGCATTACCTTGCCCATTGGGATATGCTTTTTATCGCAGCGGATCAAATCACAGTGGATCTCATCAGAGATGACCCACATATTGTTCTTTTCAATGATCTCTGCCATCTTCTTTAATTCTTCTTCAGTCCAGATACGTCCACTTGGGTTATGAGGATTGCACAGGATAAACAGTGTAGTCTTCTCGTCTGCTGCCTTCTTGGCAAGATCATCAAAATCAATGGTATAATATCCGTCTTCATCATGAAGGTCACTGCATACATAGCCTCTCTTGCTAAAGTCTGCTGCATACTTGAAATATGCATAAGAAGGAGTTAAGAATAATACCTTTTCATCTGGTTTGCAGATGTATTCCACCATTTCATATAACGCTGGAATGATACCATTTGACATTACCAGTTCTTTTCTGTCAAAGGTCCAGCCATATCTTCTCTGGCACCATGCGGAAAATGCTTCGTAATAGCTCTTTTCAAATACTCTGGTATAGCCGAAGATACGCTTGTCTAAACGCTCTCTCATTCCGTCAATAACAACATCCGGTGTGGCAAATTCCATATCTGCTACCCACATACGGATAAATTCTTCATCCTTGTATGGGAATTTCATAGTCTCATCTGCATGGAAAATGTAATCACGGAAACCGTCTGTGTTCATGGCATTTGTATGCCGTCTGTCAATGATCTCATCAAAATTGTACATATCTTTTACCCCGTTTCTCTGATTTTCCAGGCTTGCGCCGGCCTGGTCTGTTATTTTTATTTCAGGTACTGGATGCATCTCATGCCTGGATTGTACTAAAATAAGTACCCGAAATCAAAGTGCTTTAAGTTTCTCTACAGTGGAATTTTACAAATTAAGTTTCCTGAAAATAGATTTTTCTTTTTTCTGTGCAGAGACTTTAGAAAAAGCAGGTAAACCAGAAAAGAAATCGTTGATTTATTGATTTATACGAAACTTTTCAGGGCTTTTGACCGGTGAATATGTCACAGATCCCTTCACCATATACACAACAAAAAATGAGAGATAAAGCCTTTTCAACGCAGGCTCATCTCTCATTTATATCACTGTATAACTATATTACGCCGGTCCATCCGGTAACAGTCAGCAGGAAAACGATCACACATGCCAGTAAAATAAAGGTGATAACCTTTGGGAACACCCACTTAAACCACCTTGGAAACGGCACTTCTGCCATAACACAGGAACCGATCATCCAGCCTAAAAGAGGGGATAAAAGGTTGGTAAAGCTGTCGCCCATCTGATAAGCTACAACTGCAAGGTTCAGATGTAAGCCCAGTGCTTCTGCTACCGGCTTCATAATAGGAACCAGGATCGCAGCCTTTGATGTAGCAGAAGGGATCAGTGGATTGATAACAGAAACGATCAGTGTAAGTCCTACACTGGATACGGATTTTGGAAGACTCATAAGCGGCTTGGTAAGAACATACACAATGGTATGGATCACATTTCCATCTGCCAGCACCAGAGAGATCACCTTTGCAAGTCCGATAACAAAAGCTACAAAAGCCATAGAGCCAAGGCCTTTTGCAAAAGCATCAGCCAGCTTTTCAGCAGACATACCGCCGATAATGCCTACTACGATCATAGTAATGATCATAACTGCAAGCATAAAGTCAAAGGTCAGGTTACTGTCTCCGCCCATAAGAGGATAAATGGCAATGATCAGATACTGAAGTACAAAAAGAACAATAACTGCTACTTTTCTCCAGTTCATTTCCACATGCTTTAACAGTTCTTCCTCTGAACCGTTCACAATAGCATCCGGTCTCCAGCCATCCTGATACATTATAGATGCAGCAGGATTTTTGCGGATCTTTTTGATATACTGCATAGTCATAATGATCGCAACAAGTAAAAAGAAATTCATGATGACCAGCCTGGTAAAGAAACCAGAATAAGGAGTGACGCCCATAAGCATCTGTGTAGTTGCCTGCTGCGCAGGACCTGTACCAAAGCCCACTAATGCTGCAAAGGTGGTTACTGCAAGGGCACAGATTGGATCCAGCTTCAGCTTTTTAGAGAACATAACACCAACCGGTACTACAGCGATCAGGGCATCTGTTCCACCAAATCCACCTAAATAAGCCATAAGGATCATCATCATGGATACCAGGATACCTGTTCCTTTATCCTTTAACTTATAAACACCCCAATTCATCAGATCGTCCATAACGCCTGTTTCCAGTACAACGTTGATATTAGCTCCTGATATCATAACAACAAACGCTATGGTTGCTGCTCCTACCATGCCTGACTTCACACGCATCAGTGCGCCCCACGGACTGACCGGTGTCTGATGTCCCAGGAAGTGGAAATCAGTACCTGTGATCTGTCCTGCTTCATTTACTGCAAACTCTCCTGCCGGGATCAGATAGGTTGCCAGACAGGCCAATACTATGATCCCAAACATGATCCACAAAAGATGCGGCATTTTAAACGGTTTCTTTTCTTTTTTTCCCATTTAGTTTTTCCCCTTTATATTCTTACGTATTTTTCAAACCATTCCCTGTTTTTATTTTTCAAATGCAAAGGCTGCTTCTGCACACACTCCCAGCCAGAATCCTGATTCATCTATATCGAATTTTCCATTATGGTGTGCTGCACCGCTGCCATAAGCTTCATTGCGGATCCCTAAAAATCCCAGCACGCCTGGATATTTGTTCTGATATGCACTGTAGCACTCAGAAGCAAACCACTTATCACAGTCTCCTAATACTTCTTCTCCACAGATCTCACCTACTGCTTTCTGGATCTTAAGAGCTGTTTTCTCATCATTTACAACAGGATATGGGCTGATATTATTTCTCTTTTCAAATTCAATGCCGCATCTGTAGGAATCTGCTGTATTTCTTGCGATCCGCTCAATGATCTCTAATGCCTTTTCTCCTTCTTCTTTATTGAAGAAACGGGCAGTTCCTCCTACATAAGCATCATCCGGGATAATGTTGGTAGCTTCTCCAGCTTTTACCATTCCAAGACCAAGTGTAACTGTTTCTTCTACATTTAACTGGTTCATAAAAGCAGAATTCAGCTGTGTGATAATATGGGCTGCCGGAATGATCGGGTTGATCGCCTGATCCGGTCTGGAGCCATGTCCGCTCTTTCCTTTTAGGTGGAAACCAATTCCTACTGTTCCTGCCATTCTTGGTCCCGGAACAATGTTGACCTTGCCTGCATCCAGTTCGTTATATACGTGAAATGCAAAGCACTCATCAATAGGATATTTTTCCAGTGCCTCTATCATGGTATCAATTCCGCAGTTTGTTTCCTCTCCTTCTTCAAAACAACAATATACAGTTCCTGGAAGTTCTTCTTTGTTCTGCACCAGTATTCTCATTGTTCCAAGGAGCATTGCCATATGGGCATCATGGCCGCAGGCATGACATCTGCCTGGAATTTCAGAAACGCAGACCTTAGGCTGCTTTAAATTTTCAGTTTCTTCCTGTAATGGCAGAGCATCTATATCTGCACGCAGTATTTTATTCTTCCCAGGCTTTCCGCCTTCAATGATCGCAATAAGGCCTGTTCCTGGAAGCTTTTCATAGGGAACACCCATTTTTTCGATTTCTTCTATCAACCGTTCTCTTGTGTGGAATTCTTTTCCTGAAAGCTCCGGTGAACGGTGAAATTCCCGCCTCATAGCCACTACGTAGTCCTGCTGGTCCTGTGCCAGTTCTTTTATCTTACTGGATTCCATTCATTTCCTCCTGCTTTTGTTTGTCAGGCTGCGCAAACCTGTCATTTAACTGATTTCCTGGATGCATCTCATATCTGCATTGTACTAAAAAAAATACGCTGAAGCAAAAAGGCATTTGTTTCCTCTTAATGGAAAAATCTAAAACTTGTTTCCTGAAACTGGATTTTTTTCTTTTCAACACCTGCTTTTGGCCCCGCCTGAAAAACTGCAGAAAAAAATCGCGGTTTTGTTGATTTATACGAAACTTTTTGCTATCATAAAGTCATTAAAAATACAGTTGGATCCTTACTTTAATCTATAAAAGGAGTGGCTTAATCTATGTCCCAGATCAGTACAGAAATCGGAAAACAGATCCGCACTTTCCGCAAAAAACGCAAAATGACACTGGAAGCCCTTGCGGCTGTTATCTGCAAAAGCAAATCTACTGTTTCCAAGTATGAAAACGGGGAGATCCCGGTAGATATTGAAACATTATATGAAATTGCCTCTGCTTTGCAGATCCACGTAGAGCAGCTGCTCTACTGTCCGCCACGCCACGCCAACCTGCCGGACAGCAAAAACAGTCCCGCCTTTTTCGCAGGCTACTCCCAGTTTTATGCCTATGTATATGACGGAAGAAATAAGCAGCTGATCCGCTGCGTCTTTGATGTGCTTTCAGAAACCGATACATCAAGTTATAAGATCATGATGTACATGAATTTTAAAGATTTTGAAAATTACAAGCTGTGTGAAAATACATACTGGGGCTATATTGAGCATTTTGACGCCCTGACCAATATCCAGCTGACCAACCAGGACAGCCCGGTAGAAAAAGCCAGCGCACAGATCCTTGCTTCCTATCTGGATACAGATACAAAATGGGGACTGTTCAATGGTTTTTCCAGCCGTCCCATGATGCCCATCGCTACTAAAATGCTGTTTTCAAAAACAAAACTCCCGGAAGACGAAGCTCTGTTGCAGGGCCTTAAAGTCTCCCGGGAAGATATACGTTTGTTAAAGCTTTATAATATGTTTACAGTGCTTTAGATTTCTTTCTTGTTGTCAGCACCAGGTGTGGTAACGATCACTTTGGCAGGTGTGATGATAAGCGCTCCCTTTGCAGTTGCAGCACCCTTAAACATGCTCTCTACCATAGCCTTAAAGGTATCTACAACATCGCCCTCTGTTACGTACTCAGCAGTTCCCTTGATCTGATATCCTTCCAGGCTCTGTGCGTCATATACAGAAATAGCGATTTTTCCGTCACTTGCCTTAATGTTGTTTAAAGTTGTTTCAAGGAAAACATCGCCTACAACCAGCTTGCCATCCTCTGTTACATCCTTAAATGCAACTGGAACTACATTTGGCTCTCCATTTGCACAGGTAGCAAGATCCCACATACCATTTTTTAATACTTTGATCACTGACTCATTTAACATTGAATATACCTCCATTCGTTGCTTTTGCATGTCTGCATTGCTTATTGACAGTACTTATCTTATCGGATCTGCTACTGTTCTGGAAGATATTAGTCACTTTATAAGTCACTACTATTTTTCATAGTGTTATCTGTGATCTTTTTACAGAAGCTTTCCATACATCTCCGGCCGTCTGTCCCTGAAAAGCCCCCAGGAAAGGCGGTCTTCCATCAGCTGATCCAGGTCAAAGGTAGCTGCGATAAAACCTTCTTCCTGCCGTCCCATGGATATCTGGATCTCTCCACAGCCGTCGGTGATAAAAGATGAACCGTAGAAAACAAGGGAAGAACTCTGTCCTGCATTTTCTGCACATGGCTCTACCCGTTCCTCGCCTACCCGGTTCGCTGCAACCACAGGCACCAGATTAGATGCGCTGTGTCCCTGCATACATCTTCTCCAGTGAGGCATGCTGTCAGTGGAAAGAATAGGTTCACTTCCAATAGCTGTTGGATACAGAAGGATCTCTGCGCCTTCTACTGCCATAGCTCTGGCAGTCTCCGGAAACCACTGGTCCCAGCAGATCCCAACGCCCACTTTTCCATAGGCTGTGTCAAATACCTTAAAACCGGTATCTCCCGGCGTAAAATAAAATTTTTCCTGATAGAAATGGTCATCCGGGATATGGGTCTTTCTGTAAACGCCCAGAATAGAACCGTCTGCATCGATCATAGCAACAGAATTAAACAGCCGGTTTACATCTCTTTCATAAAAGCTTACCGGGATCACTACTCCAAGGCTTGCACAGACTCTCTGGAAATATCTCACTGCCGGATTTTCCATTACAGGCGTGGCAAACTGATAGTAATCATATCTGCGCTCCTGGCAGAAATACTGACGTTCAAACAGCTCTGGAAGAAGGATCACCTGAGCTCCTTCCGCTGCTGCCTGACGTACCAGAGCCTCTGCTTTTTCTATGTTTTCTGCTACATTTCTGCTGCAGCGCATCTGGACTGCGGCACATCTTACGTTTCTCAATTTTCGTTTCTCCTTCTTTCACTGGACCCGATATTCCCAAATCCATTTGATCCGTTGTTTTTCCAACATTTTATAATGTTTCATCCATTTTTATTTTCGTTGGCAACTTTTGCGGTTACTGCTGGTTGCCGAATTTTACTTTCCACAGCCTGAAGGTATCTGCTGGGTAATACAATGGATATTTCCGCCACCTATGATGATGGCCTGTGCATCAATTGGGCAGATCTTCCGCTCCGGGAACAGCTTTCCTAAAATATCGCAGGCCAGCTTATCATGCTTATCCTGAAACTGAGGAACTAAAACTGCTTCATTTGCAATATAGAAATTTACATAACTGGCTGCCAGCCGTTCTCCTGCTTCTCTGGTATCTTCTCCCGGCTCAAAAGCAAGACCTTTTAAGTCTTCTTCCTGGATGCATACCGGCTTTTCAGGAATTGGCAGTTTATGGATCACAAACTTTCTGCCCTTTGCATCTGTCTCATTTTCCAAAATCTGGTAATCTTCCATGGAAAGGGCATACTGTGGATCTTCTTTATCATCGGTCCAGGCTAAAACTACCTCTCCCGGCTTTACAAAGGCGCACACATTGTCCACATGCTCATTGGTCTCGTCCTGCCAGATGCCGTTTTTCAGCCAGATCACCTTTTTTGCACCCAGATATTCACAAAGCTTCTTTTCAATCTCTTCTTTTGTAAGGCGTGGGTTTCTTCCAGGACTTAAAAGACATGCCTCTGTTACTAACAGCGTTCCTTCTCCGTCACTGTGAATGGAACCGCCTTCCAGGACAAAATCTCCTGCATCATATACAGGATAACCAAGAGCATCGCAGACCGCCTCTGCCGCAGCATCATCCTTTTCCCAGCTTGCATAAAGGCCGTCTACCTCACCGCCCCAGGCATTAAAACGCCAGTTTATGCCACGAACTTCCTTTCTGGCATTTTTGACAAAGGTCGGCCCTACATCCCTGGCCCAGGCATCGTCCGTTTCTATGGGAAGAATGTGGATGTTTTCTGACTTTCCAGAAAAAGCCGCTTTCGCAGACTCGATGGAAGAAGGACCAGCAAGCATGAAAACATCTTCTCCTTCTGCTATGGCCTCTGCGATCTGTGCAAAGGCTTTTCTGGCATCTCTGGCTCCATAAGCCCAGGAACCGGGGCGCTCCGGCCAGATCATAATGGTGCCTTTGTGAGGTTCAAATTCCCCAGGCATGTGAAATCCATCTGATGCCGGCAATGTTTTTAGCCGTTCCGCCTGCACCGTTTTATTTATCTTATCCATTTCACCGGTCATATCCGTCTTTTCCATCATCTCCATTATGCCAGTCTCCCCTTAAAGTCTTCATATCCAAAAGTGCGGATCATCTCGCAGTCCCCGTCCTCTTTCATCACAGCGATCCCAGGAAGGGGAATACCGTTAAATGTATTATTTTTCACCATGGAATAAATAGCCATATCCTGAAAATACAGCTTATCTCCCACCTGGATCTTGTGATCAAAGGAATAGTCCCCGATCACATCTCCTGCCAGACAGGTACAGGAGGAAAGGCGGTAGGTAAACTCCTTTTCTCCTGAAACTCCGCTGTCCTTTAATGGCGGTCTGTATGGCATTTCCAGCACATCCGGCATATGGCAGGCAGCAGAAGCGTCAAGGATCAGCACAGAAAGTCCATTTTCCACAATATCCATTACCTCTGTCACCAGATAACCGGCATTTAAGGCAATAGCTTCTCCCGGCTCCAAATACACTTCCACTCCATAAGTGTCTCTTATATGACGGATGCATTTTATAAGCAGCTCTCTGTCATAATCATCTCTTGTAATATGATGACCGCCGCCCATATTCAGCCATTTTATCTTAGAAAGCCATGGGCCGAACTTTTCTTCCACCGCTTCCAGTGTTTTTGCCAGATCATCTGCATTCTGCTCGCAAAGCGTATGAAAATGCAGGCCGTCCAGAGCCTCAAAAAGCTCCGGCTCTGCTGCAATCTCACAGTCAAATACCTCTTTTGTAACGCCAAGTCTTGAACCAGGAGCACAGGGATCATAAATGGCATGCTCCCCCTGAGTGGAACACTCCGGGTTGATGCGCAGTCCCAGGCTTTTTCCTGAGACTGCGTCTTTATGGCGGCGAAGCTGGGCAAAGGAATTAAAGATAATGTGGTCACAGATCTCTCCCAGTTCTTTTATATCTGCATCCTTATAAGCCGGGGCAAACACATGGTTTTCTTTCCCCATTTCTTCTTTTCCAAGTCTGGCCTCATACAGGCCGCTGGCTGTGGTGCCGTCTAAATACTGCCCGATCAGAGGATATTCATAAAAGCAGGAAAAGGCTTTCTGGGCCAGCAGGATCTTACAGCCTGCTTTTTCCCGGACATCCCCCAAGATCTCCAGATTTTCTTTCAATTTCTTCTCATCGATCACATAACAGGGAGTGGGAAGCTGATCCATTCTCATTTTCAAGTTCTCCCTATTCTACGATCTGCGGATCTTCGCATACCTGCCATGGAAGTCCCCACTTATTTAAGGCGTCCATAAATGGATCCGGATCAAATTCCTCTACGTTAAACACGCCGTCTTTTTTCCATGCACCGGTAACTACCATCATAGCGCCGATCATAGCCGGAACACCGGTTGTATAGGAAATTGCCTGGGAACCAACCTCTTTGTAGCACTCCTGGTGGTCGCATACATTGTAAATGTAAATGGTCTTTTCTTTTCCGTCTTTTACACCATTAAAGATACAGCCGATATTAGTCTTTCCTACAGTTCTTGGACCTAAGGAAGCAGGATCAGGAAGCAGTGCCTTTAAAAACTGGATCGGTACGATCTCCTGTCCCTGGAACTGGATCGGGGAAGTGGAAAGCATTCCTACATTTTCCAGGCATTTCATATGGGTTAAGTAGCTCTGTCCAAAGGTCATAAAGAAGCGGATCCGCTTAACTCCCGGGATATTTTTTGCAAGAGACTCGATCTCTTCGTGATGAAGAAGATACATATCTTTCTTTCCTACTTCAGGGAAATCATATTCTCTCTTGATCTCCATTGGCTCTGTTTCTACCCAGTGGCCGTTCTCCCAGTAGGAGCCATTTGCAGATACTTCACGTAAATTGATCTCAGGATTAAAGTTGGTAGCAAATGGATATCCATGATCTCCGCCGTTGCAGTCTAAAATATCAATGGTATGGATCTCGTCAAAATAATGCTTTAATGCATAAGCAGAAAATACGCTGGTAACACCCGGATCAAAACCGCTTCCTAACAGGGCGGTAAGACCAGCCTCTTTAAAACGGTCATTCAGATCCCACTGCCAGGAATAATCAAAGTATGCAGTAAAGCCTTTTTCTTTGCAGCGCTTTTCATAAATAGCTCTCCACTGGGGATCATCTGTATTTTCAGCCTCATAATTAGCTGTATCAATATAGTCCACACCTGTACGCAGACATGCTTCCATAATAGTAAGGTCCTGATAAGGAAGAGCCACGTTTAATACTGCATCCGGCTTATAGGAGCGGATCAGTGCCTCAAGTTCTTCTACCTTATCTGCATCCACCTGGGCGGTTGTGATCACCGTATCTGTTTTTCCTTCTAACTGTGCCTTTAAGGCATCACACTTTGATTTTGTGCGGCTTGCGATCATAAGTTCTGTAAATACACCGCTGTTCTGGCAGCACTTATGTACTGCTACGGAAGCTACGCCTCCACATCCGATCACCATTAATCTGCTCATTTGTTATTTTCCTCCTCTTCTAACAGGTCCTCCACATATTTTGGCAGCATGAACGCGCCGGTATGGAGATTGGTTGTATAGTACCATGTAGGTATATGAAGTTCATTCCACTTTTCCGCCTGAAGATCATTTAACGGATGATACTTCTTTGACGCAAAGCCGAACAGCCAGTAGCCGGACGGACAGGTTGGAATATGGGCCTGATACACACGGCTTACAGGGAAAGAACGGTATACTTTCCTGTGCATGCTGCGGCAGGCAGCTTCATCTTCATCATAAAAGGGGCTTCCATGCTGATATACCATGATCCCGTCTTCCCGCAGCGCATTGTAGCAGCTGCCGTAAAACTCCTTTGTAAACAGACCTTCTGTATGTCCAAATGGGTCTGTAGAGTCATTGATGATCAGGTCATAACAGCCTTTCTTTCCACGAAGGAAACGCAGTCCGTCGTCATAATATACATGGACCCGCTCTTCGTCTAATCCGCAGGCTACCTCCGGAAAGATCTCCCTGCACACATCTACAAACATTTTGTCCGTTTCTACTACGTCAATGGACTCAATTCCCGGATACTGGATCAACTCCTTTGCCACACCGCCGTCCCCGCCGCCAATGATCAGCACATTTTTCACATTAGGGTGGACAGCCATAGGCACATGGGTCACCATTTCATCATAGATAAATTCATCTTTTTCGGAGAAAACGATCTCCCCGTCCAAGGCTACAAATTTTCCAAACTCAGCAGACTCAAATACATCGATCCGCTGATACTCACTTTCACCGGAAAACAGCTGACGGTCCACACGGACAGAAAGCTTTACATTTTCCGTATGAAACTCCGAATACCAAAGTTCCATTTTCTTCCTCCTGATGTTCTCCCACAGCGGGAGCAATTTATACTAAAACCATCAGCCGTTCGATCTTCGGGTCTTCTGTTCCCTGCATGGAACATCCTTTTTCCTTTGCATAAAGAATGTACTCCACGATCTCCTGGGTGATCACTTCCCCTGGCGCCAGGATCGGGATACCCGGCGGATAACACATAACAAATTCACCGCTGATCTTTCCTGCCGTCTGTTCAATAGGGAGTGAAACTTTCCGGGCATAAAAAGCTTTCTGTGGGGAACATTCTACTTTTGGTGAAATGTATTCCCCGGTGAGCATGCCCGTCTTATCTTTCCTGTAAAGGCGCTCAATATCTGCCAAAGCTCCCACAAGGCGCTCAATATCCTGAATGCGGTCACCAATGGAAATGTATGCCAGAATGTTGCAGATATCTCCAAATTCGATCTGGATATCATACTCATCCCTTAACAGGTCATAAACCTCGATGCCAGCCAGTCCGATCCCCAGTGTATACACGGAAAGCTTGGTCACATCAAAGTCATAAACACTGGTGCCATTGACCAGGTCTTTTCCATAGGCATAATATCCACCAATGGAATTGATCTCATTTCTGGCATATTCTGCCATCTGGATCACTTTTCCAAAGGACTCTTCCCCACGCAGGGCCAGATTTCTTCTGGAAATATCCAGACTGGAAAGGAGAAGATAGGATGCACTGGTGGTCTGTGTCAGGTTAATGATCTGACGCACATAGTCCTGGTTCATGCCCTTGTTTAAAAGGAGCATGGAGCTTTGTGTCAGGCTTCCTCCTGACTTGTGCATGGAAACAGCTGCCATATCTGCACCTGCTGCCATCGCATTCACAGGAAGTCCTTTTCCAAAGTACAAATGAGTCCCATGAGCTTCGTCTGCCAGCACCTTCATGCCTTTTTCGTGGGCCAGTTTTACAATCCCACGCAGGTCAGAACAGATCCCGTAGTAAGTGGGATTATTTACCAGGACTGCCACTGCATCCGGATTTTCTTCAATCGCTTTTTCCACCTTCCGGATATCCATTCCAAGAGAGATCCCCAGATCTCCGTTTACTTCCGGATTTACATAAACCGGAACTGCCCCGCAAAGTACCAGGGCATTGATGGCACTTTTATGTACATTTCTTGGCAAAATGATCTTATCTCCTGCTTTACAGACTGAAAGGATCATCCCCTGAACAGCAGAAGTGGTTCCCCCTACCATAAGAAATGCATGGCTGGCGCCAAAGGCCTCTGCTGCAAGTTCCTCTGCCTCCCGGATCACAGATACCGGATGGCACAGGTTATCCAAAGGTTTCATGGAGTTTACATCTAATCCAACACATTTTTCCCCTAAAAGAGCTGCCAGCTCCGGGTTTCCCCGTCCTCTTTTGTGTCCCGGTACGTCAAAGGGCACTACCCTTTTCTTTCTAAAACGCTCTAACGCCTCATAAATAGGCGCACGCTTTTGTGCTTCCAGGTCCATTTTTCCGCCTCCTCATACTCGCCGTCCCTTTTATCCATAAAAAAACATAAAAAAAACAGGTGACGGCATATTCCATCACCTGCTGTATGTGTTTTGTCTTTAAATGTCTCTGTCCTTTTAACAGACAGAAAAAAAGTGACCCTACTCCCCAGTTCTCTGCTCTGTTTTGCCAGAAGCTCTTATTGACCGTTTCACAAGTGACGTGCCTTTTTGCACTGATAACATTACGCATACTGCGTATCGACTTATAAAATTTGGGCTTCTAACCCAATCAATAATGTGGTTTCCCACTTTCGGCTTCTGACCTGCCTGTCCATCTAGGCTTAACTCAATATCTGAGTGGTCACGTATTTTAAATCAGCATAATCTTTATGACCTGTCAAGAAATTTTCTCAATTCTTTTTATTCTATCTTACACCTCGTCTGCTTCCGCATCCTTTCCAAGCCGTCTCAGCATGGTCTTCTTCACTGCGCGGAAGATATTTTCATATCCTGTGCACCGGCACAAGTGGCCGGACAGGAGTTTGCGGATCTCGTCATCGGAATATTCCTTTCCGGACTGTAAAAGCTCCGTTGCGCTCATGATAAAGCCCGGGGTACAGAATCCGCACTGGACAGCGGCCTCATCAATGAAGGCCTGCTGGATGTCGGACATCTCGCCGTTCGGGCCTGCCAGGCCCTCCAGGGTCAGGATTTCCTTGCCCTCGGCCCACACAGCCAGGTAAATGCAGGAGTTGAAGCACTCGCCGTCGATCAGGACGTTGCAGGCTCCGCACTCTCCTACCTCACAGCCCTTCTTGACGCTGGTAAGGCGGAAATCATCCCGCAGCACATCGGTTAGGGACGCGCGCACATCGATCATTTTTTCTACTTTCTTTCCGTTAATGGTGCAGGAAAGCAGCTTATACTGTTTACTCATGGACTTCACCTCCAGCCAGACGGATGGATTCGCACAGGGCGCGCTCTGCCAGTACCGTCGCGATATGTTCACGGAAATCTTTCGCAGCTCGCCAGCTGTCCCGCGGATTGATATCCTCAAGAACTGCCTGGGCAAACTCTTTGACTGCCGCTCTGCCCGTCTCTTTTCCACGGATCTTTGCTTCCGCGGAAGGGGCACGCATCGGTACCGGACCGGCTACGCCGTAAGCAATCCGGGCATCCAGAATTGTTTTTTTATCTTCGGAAAGCTTTACATTCACAGAGCATCCTGTAGTGGCGATATCCATGGCGTTACGCATTGCATACTTGATATAATGCCCGAAATAACCTTCATAAGCTTCCTTCGGAATGATGATCGCAGTCTGCAGCTCGCCCGGTTTCAAATCTACCTTGCCTGCCTTGATGTAAAAATCGTGGATCGGAAGCCGGCGTACTCCTTCCGGTCCGGTGATCTCCACGATCGCATCCCATGCATGGAGGGTTGAGGCAGAGTCAGCGGAAGTCACGCCATTGCAGGTGTTTCCTCCGATGGTACCGATGTTGCGGATCTGGGGGCCGCCCACCATGTCTACTGCCTCGCCGAGTACGTTGATATATTTCTGGATGATCGGATCCTTGGTAATATGGGAAAAGCTGGTCAGGGAACCGATGCGGATGGCACCGTCCTCCTCAAAGGATACGCCTCGCATGGCGTCGATCCCGTAAATGCTGACAAGCTCTTTTCCTGCGCGTTTTCCCTCGCGCATCTGCACCAGCACATCACTGCCTCCGGCAATGATCTGCGCTTCCGGATGTTCCATCAGGAGCGCTACTGCGTGCTCTACACTCTCCGCTTCGTAAAGCGCCTTTAAATCATACATAATGTAACCTCCTTAGAACAAACCTTCTTCTTTAAACCGTTTAAACAGAATGTGCGGGTTCACCGGCGCGTCATTGACTGCCACTCCGGTGGCCTGATATACCGCATTGCGGATGGCCGGAGCAACCGGACAGGTCGGCGGCTCACCCAGGGATTTTGTTCCGAAGGCACTGGTCGGCTCCGGATTTTCCACGAAGTAAGCACGCAGTCTCGGATGGTCCATAAAGGTGGACAGCTTGTAGTCCAGCAGGTTATTATTTAACGCGCGCCCGGTCTTCGGATCAAACAGCAGCTTCTCGGACAGGCCGAAGCCAATGCCCATGCTCATGCCGCCGTGTACCTGCGCCTCAGCCAGGGCCGGATTGATCAGGGTTCCGACATCATGCACGTTTACAATGTCAAGCAGCTTTACCTTGCACATCGGGATGTCTACCTCTACCTCCGCGAAACAGCATCCGAAGGAATAGGCATTAGACTTGATCTGGGCGGTGCTCTCTGCGGTAATATGCTGGCTGTGCGTTACGCTGTACAGAGCCTCAGTAGCCAGCTCACCCACGCTCATCAGCACGCGTCCGTCGGTCACGCGGACAACGTTGCCATCCACAAGATCCAGATTGTACGGAGGCATGCGGGTCAGCTCATAGGCATAGTTCAAAATGCGCTCTTTCAGCAGCAGTCCGGTCTGACGGATGGAGAAGCCTGCGGTGTAAGTCTGACGGGACGCGTAAGCGCCGGTGCCAAACGGGGTCACATCGGTATCCTGGCAGGAAACCACATGCACCTGATCCAGGCGAACACCTACCACATCCGCTGCCATCTGGGTATAGGCAGTGTCAGCACCCTGGCCGATCTCTGTCTCCCCCAGCTGTACCTGCAGGGAACCATCCTGATTCAATACCATACGGCAGGAAGAGGTCTCCAGGGAGATTGGCCATACTGCCGTGTTGTACCAGAATACGGACATGCCGATACCGCGGCGGATATCGCCGGTCTGATTCTGATATTCCTTGTATTTACGCTCGTAATCCGTTGCTGCCATGCCCTTGTCCATACACTGGTTAAAGGTATCGCTGTACAGCTCATTCTTGGAAAATTCATCCTGAAAACCAACCGGCATCAGGTTCTTTCTGCGGAACGCGATCGGGTCCATGCCAATCTTTG
>ERZ832973.962-NODE-962-length-27764-cov-9.769786_pt1 | contig 27764 bp, 28 predicted proteins | sample MGYA00519950_ERZ832973 | MGnify/ENA primary metagenome ERZ832973 (study PRJEB31850, sample SAMEA3708734) | human gut metagenome | biome: human gut; feature: human-associated habitat; material: faeces | place: China | collected 2014 ... | reverse complement strand
ATAAATATAATAAATCCACAAATACATCTTGCAAATTCTCTAATTAACCCCCAAAAGGATATTGCATAAATTTTTCCGAAAATAATCTGAGTAATGAAAATGATAGAAAGCATCCAAATAATGGTATAAATTATTGCAAACCAATACTGCTGATCACGCAACAAAGTAAATGAATGTAACTTATTTTTTGTACGTACCATAATAACTGGACTGATAGAAGAATCTATTATGACAGCACCAAGCACAAATGCAGGCATAATAAGCATAACAAATGTTTTGTCTGAGAAAATGTTTTTGAACCACAAATCTTGCGTATCAGCAAAAAAAGAAATACATAATAACGGGAATATAAAGTAAAGGAATCCCACCCAAATAAAATATTTACTTTTGTGACTAAATAGAATCATATTATATCCCTATTTCTTCTATAAGCAATCGTAAATAATAATATTTCGAGAATAAAATATCCACTTAAAACCAATAGTATGTCCTTAAGCTGCGCAGCTCCTTCGTAACACGAATTCAACGGCTGCAAAAAATTTCGTAAGACAAAACGTTTAGGTAGTAAAAAGTCACTTCCATAAGTTATTAATAGGCATAAAATAGAGGGAACGAAAAAAGCCACATATATGTTTGGAAATCTAAATATCATATGTATAATAACAGTTAAAGCCGCCAATACAGACAGTGCCAGGGAATTTAAAAATGCGAAAAAAACTGCTGATAAAACAGGTGAAATTTCGTAAAAAAAATTTGCTGCAGAATGTTCAATAGGAATAAACATCCGATAGACATCTGTCATGATCGAATTTTGTGGAAATATGGAAAATGTTATTAAAATATTTATAGAAAAAGAGACAATTGAGTTTACCATTGTAACAAGAAACACAGATATAACCTTGGAAGTCAAATATATTGCTCTACCTTGTTTAACAATGTTATATATTTTGAAAGAGGTTTTCTGATCATAAAATAGAATAAAACCAGTCGATAATACAGGAAGAAGTAAAAACAGTGCATGATAAACTTTAAATCCAATGCCACCGGGAAAGTTGAAAAGCCAATACTGGTAAGCGTTGATTCCATAGTATGAAGCAAACATAGAATCAAGCGTTAAAAAACGAGAATATAAGGGATCTACAATTGCTAAAAAAAACAGCACACCCAAAACTATCCTTACAGTAATTGAATTATATAACCTTTTGATATCTATTCTTAAGCAACTCATATTAACCTCATAAATAACCTTGGGAAGTCGCCATATAAGCACTCCCCAAGGTATCTTCATATAATATGTTATACAATACGTTTAACTTAAATTCATAATAGCAATACGCTTAGTATGGAGACCACCTACCCTCAATTGGATAAGTGGTAGAGGTAACGCTATTATTATCAATATTCAGTGTGACTTCAGTTTGAATAGACGGTTTGTTAGTATAATTCACATTATTAATTATTCCATTTGCGGTAATGGGGTGATTGGGAGATGAAGCATTTACCCCCCAACCGGTTTCAGTCCAAACATTTACAGAACCTAATCCGGATCGCGATGATTTGCAAGACACAGCAAAATAGTTGTTTGTATATGCCTTTTTAACTGTTGAAACTTCCACATCACCAGTATCCGCCGGAAGCTCACCGGTATAATCATGCCAATTATCACGAGGCTCTATCTGCGTTTCAAACGCAGCGGCTGAAACTCCCAATGCAAGGACACAGATCAGTAATAAACCAACCATTCTTTTACATTTACTATACATACTTCACCCTTCTTTCTCGATTAGATAGTAAATCTTCCTAAAGTATATTCTTCTATCACCCCTTTGTAAAAAACTGTTTTATATGATGTAATTTGATAATCCAATTATATATAAATGCAAATTATTAAGCAATACTAAATATTGACGAAACTGAAATGATGTGATAGTATAATTTCAACAAACATGTTTGGTGGCGCCATGAAAAAGGAAAGCAAATCTACCAAGGATACTGGCCACTCCTTTGCAGATTACTTCAAACGCGCATTGAATCCCTTGCTCGTGCTTTTGTTGCTATCTGAGCAACCAATGTATGTCTATGAGATGATGCGAGAGATATCTAAACGCAGTGATGGCAGATATACTATTTCTCTGCTCTATCCTGTAATCCAACGCCTGTTATCTCAAGGGTATGTGTGCGAAGGCCAAAAAGCGATTTCAGACGATAACCGTGTCCGCCAGTATTACGAAATCACTTCCGATGGGATATCGTATTTGCGACAGATAGAGGCCGTTTATGCTGAAATGTCTAAAGCGATACAGCAAATTCATCAAAACACCGGAGGTGGCAACGCATGATGGAGGATAAGATTGTGCGTCAATATGTACGTGCAGTTTCCCGCAAACTAATCTGTTCTAAAGCAACACGCTCCAAGTTATTGAACGGATTGAAACAGGAATTATCGGCTTATTCGGAATTGTCATACAACGAACTATGTGCAAAAGTTGGTAATCCTGAGCAGATTGCAGAACAACTGCTGGAAAGCGTTGACGAGACTGAAATTGCTGTTAGCAAGCGCAAGCATCGATTTGTCATTACTCTCGTAATAGGCATTTTAATCGTATTGTTACTATTGCTGGCTGCATATTACATACATGCACAGCAAGTTATACGCGGAGATTTCTATTTTACTCGTTCTAACACAGAAAGCGACGGGCAACTTATTTCTGATGAAATGTTAGAAAATTAGGAGGCTTCATTTTGAAAAAGCGTATTTGTTCCATAGTTTTAGCAGTTCTTATGCTTGTATGTTTTACAATTCCAGCCTTTGCTGCTGATGTTTCCAACACCACAATTATTGATTGTGGAGACGGCTATTACCTGAAAGTAACGCTAACTGAGTATGTTCCCGAAGCAGCAACCAGAGCCATTTATCAGAAAACCGCAACATCTAAAGCTGATGCTTATCATGGAAACACCTATATCGGCACGTTCTATTTGAATGGAACATTTCAGTATGATACTGTAACTTCTAAGGCAACGGCCGATAGCTGGTCCGCTTCCTCCTCGTATGGTTATTCCGGCGATTCGTCGCGGTCGGGGAACAAAGTATCCGGCTACTGCACTTTCAATTATGCAGGCGGGAAAAAACTCACTATGTCTATAACCTGTGATAAGAACGGTAAAATCAGCTATGACTGATAAAAAGGAAACCATCCGCCCATTGGACGGATGGTTTTTCTAATATTAACAACTGATTTTCCAATTCCCCTCAACCTGCCGCAGATGCAACGTAAACTGCGACACCTGCGTCATACCCGTCCGCTGGTCAAGATACTGCACCGCCACATTCGCCGTCACAGCATCGCCGTTCTTGGTAAAGACCGGATTCACCAGCCCCGCAAACACATAGCTGTCGTTCCCAATCACCGGCAGCGCACCACCGCTGACATAATAAGAAAGCTCCTGTTCCGTCGCCGTTGGGTACAGCGTGAAAAACGTGGTCAAAAACTCTGTGATCTCCGTAGTTTCTTCCGCGGATACCGTACCGTCCGGCTCGGCAGTTTCAGGAACGTAGCCGGACTTTTGGGGCTTGCCCGTGATTGTAGGGCTCTGGATGATGACCATATCGCCCGCATCGTCCACATACACGGAAACCTCATAAACAGACGTTATAACACTGCTTTCCTCCCCGTTTATGACATTTTGCGACACAGAATAGACAATTTTATACACTTTATCCCCAATTTCTTCCACAGACCAAATCTGCACATCTTCCACTTTAGAAGATACCGGCACATCACTGCGCACCGTGTCCACGTTCAGGGTCAGCAGCTCGTCCGTGAGATAATATTTCAGATTTTCCGTGCGCTGCTCTATTGAAGCCGCAGACTGTTCCCATGAGTAATACACCTTGGCGAAATTGGTCACAAAGCTCTCTATTGCATTCGTGTCCGTGACTTCCTCCTGCACTACCGTCGTTTCATGGACGGTATGCGTATCCACCGCTGTAAAATCCTTATACACCGCGAAAGCAAACGCGCAGATAAGCAGCGCCCACAGCGCGATCACCACCGGCCGCCGCGTCCCAATGCTGAGGACACGCGGTTTTTTCTGTTTCTCCTGACTTTTGTTTCTATTCTGGAACATATCATTTTCCTGCCTTTCGTCATTCATTGTCCTACCCGTCCGGCACAGACCAGATGCGCCTGCCAATAGGCGCTGGTCAAATCTGCAAACCCGATCGGGTTTCCTGCGTGGTACATCCGGTTATCGCCCACATAAATCCCAACGTGCGTGATATAATCGCCGCAGTTATACGTCCCCTGAAAGAACACCAGATCGCCGGGCTGGGCGTCCCCGAACGGGATGTGCCGGGTCACGTCATACTGCGCCTGTGCGGTGCGCGGCAGCGTGATACCCGCCACGCCATAACACCATTGCGTCAGGCCGGAGCAGTCAAAGGATGTTGTCGGGGACGCACCGCCGTAGACATATTCCCAGCCCTGGTATTTCAGTGCTTCATTCATGATCGCATTTACGGTCTCGTTATCAAACTGTGCGGCATACAAATACTCCGATACCAGCCGGACATAGAACATATTGCCGTAGTTGTAGCGCCAGCCGCCGTTTTCCGCGATGGATATTTCATTCTTGTAGGTAACACGCACCCCGCCGGACTTTTCCTCTGCAAACGCCTGCGCCAGTTCGAAGCTGTACTTGCCGCCGTGCGACGCTACATAATCCAGAAACCCGCCGCCGTAGTTGTACGCCTGTATCACGCTGTCCAGATCGCAGCCGAGCCGGTCCGCCTTGGCAAGCAGCTCCGAGAAATACTCACAGCCCTGCCGGATTGAGCTTTCTGTATCCAGAGAATTTGGCGGCAGGCCCATAGATTCTGACGACTGCATCACGTCCTCCAGCGTACCGCCGGATTCCACCTGCATGATCGCAAGCAGGACATCGACGTACTCGGAAATGCCGTACTGCGCCGCGTACCGCTCCACCATCGGCCTGTGCGCCAGCACCTCGGCAGACAGGTTTGCGCCGCCATAGTAAATGCCGCCCCTGCCGCCGTCCTCGTCTGATGCAAACAGGAGGGCAACCAACAGGAGCAGGCAGAAAAAGGCGGCAAACAGCCCTGCAAGGGGCAGCGCAAGATATTTCAGTTTCATCTGCCGCCGCCCCCGTCCTTCGTGCTGTCTGTACGGCTGGTATTGCTATCCCCCCTGTTTTTCGGAGAGGAAGCATTTTTCCGCTGTGCCTTTCCCGCCTTCCCTTTTGCGGAAGCCCGCTTTGATACAACCGAACCCTTCACCGCAGGCCGCGAAACCGCCGGTTTGTCCTGTTCCCGCGCGGCATGGTTTTCCTGCATAGGCATAACAGGCTTGCCCTCTGCGTCCTGCCGCACAGCCGGACGGTTTACTGCATCCGTCCTCCGGATCCCGACATGGACGGGCTGCTTTGCCGCTTCTGTCTGCGGCGCGGCCTGTTGGACTGTACTTACCGGCTGTGCTGCCAGCGGACGCTTGTGCGGCGCTGGATTGCTTGACGCATTACCTGTAGATGATACGAGTTTCGGCGCTGCCACCGCTGCCGGACGCTCATGCGGCTGTGTCTCTGTACTGTGTACCGGGCTGACAGGGCGCTCCTGCTGTGGCGGGGCAGGCTGTTTTGCCGCTGTCCGCTGCCCTTCCTCCTGCACCGGCTTTGCCGCTGGAGCTGCTACGGCCGGCCTTGCGTGTATGGACGACTGCTCCGCCTGTTTCATATTTTTCCTATCCGAAATATCATAGTTGTGAGAAACCGGGACTGCCATCGGGCGCGCATTGCTTTCTGTCGCCCTGTGCGCACTGTCCGGCGCTGCACTATCCGAATCTGCTGCCTGCCGCGGCATATCCGTTTCGGACTGTCCGGATACTTGCCGCGCTGCGCCAAGCAGATAAACCGCAGGGGCATCCGGTCTGCGGTTCTCTGCATCAGCCGAAACGGCTTTATCCGCATAGCCCTCTGTATGGGATACCCCACCAGACGTAATCTCCTTTGCAGATGTTTCCGGTAAACTGTGTACAGCACCCGGCTGTGATGCCCCGCTGCTTCCACCGTTCGGCCGGTTACTGCGGTACCGGTATGCTCCCCCTGATGCGCTGCTGGAACGGCTGTTCTGCGCACTGCCGCCATCATTCGGTCTGCTGGCCGTCGCCGCGCGCATGGTACGGTTGAGCCTGTGAAGCTGATGGTGCAGGAACATCCGCGGGCGGTGCATGATATACCTGCCCATGCCGCGGGCACCGTCGTCATGGAGGGAGAATATGCTGAGCAGGTCGCCCAGCTTGAAATAGATCCCCGCGAACACGACCACCTGCAAAAACGCAATGATAAAAAACGGATAGCCGCTTGCAATGCGGTACAGCATCGTGGAAATGCTGAAAGCCACCGTGATGACAAGCGTAATACCCGCCCGCGCCAGGATCGTATTGAACAGCTTGATTACCGCGCGCCTGCTGCTGCCCTCGAACGTCGGCGCCATGCTGAGCACAAACGACACCGGCAGGAACATCGCATAGATGATGAAAAGCACCTGCGAGAAGATCATCATGCCGGTAAGCAGGAACACGAACACCGAAATGCCGATATTAAACAGGAACAGGAAAAACACTGTGCCGAGCCGGTTCACCGTTTTCGTAACCGTGAGGTTTGTATTCCCGTTGTCCTCGATCTCGGCCTTGACTGCGTTTTCCCGATCCTCGCCATTGTTTTCACTGGGGCTCGCGGATAGGATGTTATCAATGCGTTCTTCGCCTACCGCGTCCGTGTCCGTATCGCCGAATTGCAGAAGCAGCCACGGCTGCTTTACCTGGATGGAAAACAGGCTGTCCCGTATCAAATCCACACTGTCCGCGCCGCTGTTCTCCGCGTCCGGCAGGACGATCTTTGTCCCAACCGAAAGGCTCGCTGTGCTGACGTCCTCGGAAAACTCGTTCAGGCGCTTCACACAGTCCGGCGCATAGGCGATCAGCGCACCGGACAGCACGAAGATCATCACCATGTTCATCACCGCGCGTACGGCCTTTGTGGTTTCCCTTTTTATCAGACCAACATAAGCCACATACGCGCCAACAATCAGGATAATCAGCAGGAGGAATCCCGCATAAAACCCATCCGAAGAAAGTCCGCTGGGCGAAATGCCTGCGATAGACTGAATGTTCCGGCCGATCTCGTCCGCCGCATCTGAAATAAAATCCAGCCCGTATGCTTCCTGCACCAGATAGCCGGATGCGTTGGAAAGATACAGGTTGATCGTCCAGATAAAGTTGGTGATGCAGTACAGGCCGTACATGACCTGCTTGCCGATGCCGTCTATCCAGTTCCACGGCAGCCAATCCCACCCGTTGTCAACGTAGAAGTCAAGCTGGTAATTTTCCAGCGGGTAGCGGCTGTACTCGTGCGCCGCATCCACACTATCATCCACCAGCCCCACCGCGCCCGCAGACGGGCAAAAAGCAGTAAACAGCAAAACAGCGATTGCCGTTATCATCAGCAAGGCAACCGCTGTACGCTTTATCTGTCTGAAATTATATCTCCCGTACGTCATACTGCCACCCCGGCTTTCATCGGCGGCTTTGTGTCAAACCCATGCAGGAAATCCGCAAACACCGGATGGAACTGCACGACGCCCACATGCCCGTATAAGTCCTGCATCAGACATTGTCCGTTTTCGAGGTTCCGCAGCCGCTTCTGGTTACCCTCGTCCTCAGGGTCAAGGCCGAAAAATTCCAGCGTCTTTTTGATCTCCACAATGTCCGTACTGCGGAACGCGAATTTCAGACCGATATTGTTTTTCAGACTTTCGTCCGCGAGGTCTGCCGCGTTCTGCGTGACGAAATACACCGCTGCATTCATGGCGCGGCCTGCACGTACCAGCTTGTTTGCCAGCGTCTTGCCCTGCGCCACGTTCAGGAACGACCATGCTTCATCCAAATCCACGATCTTGAACACGCTCCTGTCCGTATGGATGAAATCCAGCGCAAAGGTGCTGATAACAATGAGCATGGCGACAGACAAAAGCTCCATCGTCGTAAATTCCTCAAACGAAGTACCCTTGTCCGGCAGCACCAGATCGGCCACCTGTATGATATTGAGCTGCTTTTCAAGGCTGATGGACTTTTTGATGTTCCCATCCGAAAACAGCAGGTGCGCAAAGTCGTAGTCCGTGAAGCTCTCAATATGGTCTGCGATACTCACCGCAAGCGGTGAACCCTCTTTGCGTAATTCCTCAATGACACAGAACAGGCCGCGCCGTTTGCTGTTCGTGACCGTGCGCACCGCCCGCCGCAGGATGGGGAAGTGGTTGCCATCCCGCGAGGAAATGCCGGTTAAAAACGTGAGAATATCTATCGCAAGACTTTCCGCGTCCTTGGGGCGGCGCATGATGACATAGGGGTCCAGCATCCCACGGTTGCGCTCGTCCGAGGTCAGGTTGACAATATTGATCTCGTCCGCGATCTCAGGGAAATCACGCTTCCAGTTCCCGCGCTCCGCTTTCGGGTCTACGATCAGCGCCCGCGCGCCGTACAGCACCGCGTAATACACCAGCAGGTTATTGGCAAAGCTCTTGCCGCCGCCGAGCGAGCCGAGGAACGCCGCAGACAGCGCGTTTGTGACCGAGCCTTTCACGCCCTGGCTGGCCAACGCGGGCTGCAAATACACATTCCGGCCGGTGTCCACGCCATAGGCAAGATAGATACCGTCCTTTTCCCCGAGCATCTGCGCCGCGCCGAAACCGAGACCCGCAAGGAAATCACTCGTAACATACTGGATATAGTCGTTCATATACCGCTTACTTGCCGGGATAAACTCATGGTGCAGGCCGATCATATCACCCACCGGGCGCACCAGCTTGACGTTCATATCGTCGTAGAAATCCCGTACCGCATTGCACCGCCGCTTGAGTTCTTCCTCGTCCGGCGCGGTGACGCGCACCACATAGGACAGCTTGTACATGGCTTCCTTGCTTTGCCCCAGTTCGGTTTCCAGCTCATTCACACTGTCCAGTGCTTCCGCAATTGATGTGCTGGTCTCGTCCCCGCTTTCCCACGCATGGTTGTCCAAATCCTTTAATTCCTTTTTCTTATTGCGGACAGTGGACAGGGCTTTCTTGTTGGTGATGATCTCAACATTCATGCTGGTATCGACGGGGAACGTGAATTGCTGCTGCTGATAATAGAAAATCTCGGACGACGGGAAATCCAGCTCCCCGACCACATCCGAGATCGTGAAATAAGCAGTATACGCCTCACAGTCATCATGCGATATGCGCAGGTACCGCCCGTATTCTTCCATCAGGCAGCGCGTGGGCTTGATCAGGTCGTACCGCTTGACAAGCGTTTCACCCTTTAATTTCTTTTTGGGCAAATGAAATTCATAGTCCTCATACGCGGTGCCGCTTTTCCCGTACAGGTGTTCCAGCAGATAGCCGAAATCATCCTTATCCAACCGCCGCACCTTAAACCGGCGCGAAATCTTGCTTTCCAGCAGCTTTTCCATCTTCTGATAGCGCAGTATTTCATCATTCGGCATGGATGCGAAATCACCCATCAGGGTATGGTTCACATCCCGCAGGAAACCGGAAAAGATATTTGCCGCCTGACGGCCGATATTCCCGCTGTCCTGCTCGTTCAGCAGCAGCTTGAAGCCGATATAGAACCGGTAGTCCACCTGATTTTCCCCGATCATGGAGACAAGGGCTTCCGTCTGTCCGTCTATGCGGCGCAGCGCCGCTTCCCGCAGGTTGCCGGAAGCATACGCCTTGGAACGCTCCTGCGCCGCACGGATGCTGGATTCCGTGCTGATCTGCAGGGCGTGTATCTTGCCGTCCCTGTTCTGGGCGATAAGCTGACGGAACGCATCGTGTACCGCTTCTTTCTGTTCCACACTTAAAAACGAGTAGTTGTATGGGATAAGCTCATAGTATGCGAAGCATTCCCCGTCATGGTTCCAGACAAGGTTGTTTTCGATATATTTAATCGGATACTGCATCTATTATCACGCTCCTAACCGCCGTAATGGGCTGTCCTGTTTTCTCCTTGCGGAATTTTACTGCCTTGCCTGCAAAGGTCTGTTTAGGGCGCAGCAGGTAGGCCGTATACGACTTGACAAAGCTGAACGGCTTCTTGCCGTCCCACGTTTTTTGGCTCATAAACCATGTGACGCCGACGGGGATACCGAAATACTTGAGCAGCGCACCGTCTATCATGGAGAGCGGCGGCAGTCCGCCCAGCGCCAGCACCGCAAACTCGCAGGCGACAAACCAAGCCATTTGCGAAAAGGTGATGGGGAACGGCAGGCGCATATCATTGATCGCGTATATGACTTTCTCAACAGACCAGATACTGCTGTAACTTCGTATTTTCTTCACATCATTGCACCTCTTTCTATTTCCGTCTGCGGTACTCATGCCAGCCGCAGGTATAGAATATTTCTTTGCGGTTTACCCAGCGGGCAAACCGCTTTTGTTCTGCTGTCGGCTCACACCCGCCGTCATAGTCCCGGTACGGCTGTGCGAATGGCTGGATGCCTAATGCTTTCAAGACAAGCGCGCGGTGATACGCTTCCTCTACATCCTGCACCAGCATATACGACCACAGGCGGTGTGTACCGATACCGGCTTCCCGCAGATAGGCGACGGCCTGCGCGATCACAGGCAGCATATCAGACGTATCACAGGACAGCCGCACATACTTCACCCAATGCAGCTTAGCGAGCATTGCGGCGATCTCCGGTGTAATAAGCCGGGTGTCTAACCCTTGGTTGAAATCCACTTTCACATCCGCATGGCCCATTTCCTCTATCTGTTGCAAACCGTGCTCGTGCGCCAGCACATTATTGTCCAAAAAAATGATCGTCCGGCTGTCCGGACGCTTGATCTCCTGCCATGTCGCGGCAGGGCGGATGCCGCCCTCTTTGCGCGGGACGATACACCACGGGCAGGAACGGATACAGCCGCGCGTAAGGAAACCGACAGCATACGGGTAACGCGGGTAAATCGAGTAGTCCGGCGGCATGGCTTCTATTTCCTCCGGCAGGCTGCCGTAATCCCTGTACCCGGTACCGCCCCTGATGATCTCATCCGACTGCATGACCGTATCGTTATCCGGTGAAAAGGTAAACACCTTGCTCATATAGATGCGGTCATAGGGCAGCATCCCGTCCCACCACTCGACCATATCACCCAGTGCCTTGTGCCATGCAGAAATCCGCATCAACGCAAGGTTCGGGAAACCGTTGTGCCCGTCCACATCGACAAGGCCGATACGGCGGGCATCTTTAGTATGATTCATTTGTTCTAACTCCTGTTTTCCAAAAATATATGGGTAAGGGGGCGAGGAACGAGGCCCACGCCGCCTGCGTCTTTCCTCGCCCCCTGCGCCCGGTTATGGATAACTGCCATGCAGTTACCCACAGCCGGACACACCCCCACACCATTCTCACAGCGGCGGGCGAAAGAGAAAACGGTTAAACTGCGATCTCAAACACACCATTCCGCGTTTCAACAAACGTACCCTCCATAGATAAGTCGCGCCCATACGCTTCATAGTCAAAGTAGTATATCAGGTGGTCTGGTACGGAGATATAACCTTCCTCCACCATTTGACGCGCTACATCCGCCATATCTTCGCAGCCGGGGTAATAGATAATGTCGTCCTGATGGTCGCACAAATCCTCAATACTGCTGAAATAGCCTTGCAGTTCACGTAAATTATCCTGGATATACTCCGGCAAATCCTCCACCATTTCACACAGGCGGTTGACTTCCTCAATAGGCGTGTACTCGTCTATCTCAAAGGGCAGCTCGTAGTCGTGGATGGCGTATTCCTCGTAAAATTCGTTCAGGCCGATGCGCTCCGCCATTTCGTCATAGTCTATGGGCGGTTCAAACCAGTCGCCGACAAGCTCGCCCTCGTTGTATTTGCCGAGGTTCGCTACATATACCCGCATTTCTTCCATAATCCATTCTCACCTCCACCATGCAGGCATAAAAACGGCCGGTCTCACATTGAAACCAGCCGTTACATCAAACTCAAAAGCCCATGAGATAAGGGACAGACACACCGAAATACACTGCGAGCCTGTCCCATACTTCCTGATCTCTCGGTATACTGCTTCCATTTTCATAGTTTGTAAGCATACTCTGTGATACGCCTACCAGTACCGCAAGTCGTTTTACTGTGATACCACGCGCCCTGCGCAGCATCTTGATACGGTTTTGACGATAGCGCACATCCACACCCCATTCCTTATGCGCCGATGATCTGATTGAACAGCGTGAGCAGAACGTCTTTCACGCCTGCCGCATTGAATACAAGGCCGACCGCGATCAGCGACACGACCAGAAAACCAATGAGCTTGGAAAACTCGCGCTTAAAGCCGAGATAAATACCAATCACCACGATCGCCATAAGCACAAGAGACTGGGCGTTCGTAAGAAACCAGTTGTAAAGGTTGACGCCGAAATTCATAGGCTAATATTCCTCCATTCCGCTTGTAATTAAACTTTTGCTTGCATTTTATTCTGTAATTACAACATCCCCGATTTCCTGAAGCTGCTGTTCAATGATCTTGCGGTGCTTATCTGCCAGCTCGGTTGCCGCAAGCATTTCTTCCATGATATTTGTCCCGCATTTGCGGTCTAACTCCAGCAGCATCTTCCACGACGGCGCGACCTGATGGGACAGCCAGTTCAGCGTTTTTTCAAGGCTGTACGGCTCAGGGTCAGTCGTCAGTTTGAGCCGGTCACGATGTTCCCCAATAAACACCGACCACATATGATTCAGCGGCCAATCTTCGGGCGGCTTACGGCTATCCCTATCCACGAACCGGACATACCGGTTGATGATGCCGAATGCAGTATCTTCGGGGCTTTCGTTAGACACCAGATCATAAACCGCATAGAAAGCACGGTCGTTTTTGAGCCGGATTTCAAACCGGTTTTTGACTTCCGCATCTTCAACGGGGATTCCTTTTTTCACAAGCTGTTCATATGCCTTTTCGTAAATGCAGAAATACAAGTCAGACTGCATCGAGCCGATATACAGCGTCGCACCCATGCTTTCCTTGTTTTCCTCCCGCAGATGTGCAAGCCCGCCCGTGCGGTACGCCTTGAAACTGCGGAATACCGAGATACATTCCCCGCGGTCGCATTTATCACACAGATAGGGGATATCCAAAATCCCCGCCCGATCATTGATTGCAAGGTCTATCCGCTTGAAAACCGCTTTTTCATCGAGAAACATCCGGAACAATTCAATCCAGCTTCTTTTCTGTCCATCCAGATAGGCTTCAAATTGGCGGCAGCCCTTGCCTTTAAGCTCAAGCAGCACACCTTTTTCCTCCATCGGTGAAGTCATGACCGCAATATCGCCCAGCACATACATACTGGAATAGGAATAAAGCCCGTGATCTTCCTGCGCCATATAGTTCATTTTGAGCCGCAGCACATCTTCAATAATATGCCTTGCGTCCATCGTAGGGAAGCGCACCCGCACATAGTCGATCATCAGGTTAAGCGGGTCTGGGTACAGGGTCTTGAGCGCCGCGGCGAGCCTTTTCCTTGTCTTGTCTGTCACCGGCAGCTTTCCGGTTTCCAGACGGCACAGGTATTCACGCGAAATACCTGCAACAGCGGCAACCGCCTTGCGCGAAATACCGTTGCGTTCCCGTTCTTCACGGAAATGCCAAATCCATTCGTTGTTTTCCATGAGATGGTCTCCTTTCTGCGTCATGTGACATTGACGCCCGTTTTTGACATAACCCTTAAAAGCCCAAAATCCAGACGGCATCAGGGTTTCTACTTTGTAAAGCGGCTGGCCATTGGCGATTTGTACCCCCCTGTTAGATACAGGGGGTTCAGGCACGCGGGCGCGGCTTCGCCGCCATCCGCCCTTGCCGCGCTGGCGGCTTTCGCGCTGCACACCGCGCGCGGCAGGGCGGGGCGTGCAGACAGAAATGCTATACATGGTATGTCACTTGCAGGAGTATGCCGGAAAAGGAAAGTTCGACATGCTCATCCGCTGGACGGTAACTGTCCTGCATACAGAACTCCCACACTGCCGCATCCTCAAACCCCAGCCAGACCATTTCGGAAACTTTTTTCTGCTCCGGATTATCCCGCATCTTCGCTTCAAGGAAACGCACAGCAGCGTCAATACTGCTTTCGACCTTCTGCATCCGTCCGTCTGCTTCCCGCATGACCTGATTAAATTCCGGTACGGTGAGATCAGATGCCGAACCTCCTACGAACTGCAATTCATCCAGCTCGTTTACATGAAACCATGTTGCTATCTTGTCCTCATTGTATGGAAACAGCACCATTCCCGTAATATTTTCGTCCCTATCCTTTGTTGTAACGAAGCGTTCTACTTTGTCATTCACTGCAAATCCTCCATTATATCCCTATCTGAACACACTTGCTTTAGTCCAGCCGCCAGTGTGCCGATCTCCCTTAGGAAGTCATACCCTTTGGGTACGACCGGCGTATAAAACTCGGTAATGACACCCTTACCGGTATCTGCATAGCCGCACCCCTTGACGTTCTTGAAGAAAAACTCTTTCTTCACTTCACCGAACATCATGCTGTATCCCAGCTCGGACATACGCCCCAGCGCGACACGGAAGTTAAACTGGTCACGGATACCGTCACCGAGATACTTTGCATCCGGGCGCTGGCAGGCGAGGATCAGGAAGAATCCCACCTGCCGTCCCAGCATGACAATCTGCTTGAGCTTGTTTAATACGTCCTCACGTTCGCGCGTGTTCAGCATTTCCATGAACGCGACGTATTCGTCGAATATCAAAAAGTGCGGTTCCAAGCTGAGATAGGCGTAGTTCTCGCCGGTCTTATAGCCCTGCATGGATTTCATGCTTTCGCTTCGCTGCATCATCCTGTCGCAAAACCGGCTGACACCGGCAGCAATATCCTCCTTGCGGTAATACACCTCCGGCATCACAGTAGACAGGTCTGCCAGATCAGCATTTTTCGGGTCTAAAATATGCAGCACAGCATCGGTCTGTAAAAGCGCCTGGATGATCGTCAGGATGAAATACGTCTTGCCGCCGCCCGTACCGCCTGCGATCAGCATGTGCGGGAGCGTGTCATACTCCCACCAGACGTTCTTCATCAGCCGTAGACGCCCGCCCTCGGCTTTCGCTTCGGCAATCGGGATACGGTTTGCCACCATGTCATAAAGCAGGGTATATTCCACATACCCGTCCCGCAGCTCGCGGCTGACCAGCTCGCAGTACAGGCCGCTTTCCAGCTTGGTTTCCAGATGAAGCAGCGGTTCCTGATATTTCCCCATCGTGATTTCCACTTGAAAATGCAAAAGCCCGTTTTCCATGCGGTAATACATCCGTGGAAAACGGGCTATCTTCGTTTTTGTATCCGGACTGGGTAAATCCTTGAAAAAGCCGTCCTGCTTTGTCCGTTCGGCCTGCTCGTACCACTGATTTTCGAGCACCATGCGCGCCAGCTTTTGACGGTGCATGAGCTGCCGCACGACATCCGGGAATAGACGGTACAGCAGGACAAGCACTGTCCCAGCAACCGCCGCCGACACAATACTACTGAGCAGCAGATACGGCATATGCCAACCAAAGCCGCCGACGCCCAGCATGAACAGCCTGCGCCAGTCTGTTTGCAGGATGGTTTTCAAGTTGAGTAAAGCGAAAGCCGCAAGGAACACCGGAAGCACCACACAACAGGCAGACCGGAACACCAAATCCCTATCTGCCGGACGGATACGCTTGCCGCGATACCGGAAAAGCTTCATATCACTTACGCTTTCTTCTCCGGCGGGTTGTCCTTGCGCGGCTGGGCGGGCTGCCCGCTGTTCGGCGCAGAAGCCGGTTCGGGCTTGACCAATACGATATCCTCCGCCTTGATATACCAGTCTACATCTGCGTTGTCGCCGAACGTCGCGTGCGCCACAGCGCCGAATTTCGCGCCCACGAGGTCTACCACCGCATTATACGGATAGTCCCGGACCGGGACGCTGGCCGGGATACTCACCTGGATCATGCGGCCCTGCGTTTTGCTTTTCAGATCGTAGGTACGTTCTTTTACCACATCCGACCGCGTACCGTCCTCATTCTGCACATAGACCTCACGGCGCATGGAAGAAAAGCGCAGCTCACCCAGCGTAGGGACATGTCTCCCTGTAAATCCATTTCCGAATCTTGCCATAAACAATACCCGTCCTTTCTTCCTTACGCCTTGATGATATCATCCGCGTGGATAATAAAATCTATATAACCATTCCCGTTGATCGCGTAACCTTCCGCCGTCACCCACGGGTTGACAAGCTGCACCGGCTCCATATAGTCAAAATGTTTTTCGCCCGCCTGCGCCGGGATCACGACTTCGATATCGTCCGCACGCTGTACATCCGAAAACAGCTTGTACCGCCGCTGGACAACAACTTCCTGCCGCCCGACACGCTTTTTATCTTCACGGCTGGCCTGTTCCGGCCCGCCAAATTCCAGATTGCCAAGGTCTTTTTCCTTGTCCGGGACTACAAACAGTAAATTCATAATGTTACCTCCAAACTGCTGTTATGGTTTATTCTGTCATTACTTCTGCGATACCCGCCATGATATACTCCGCGCAGGGCAGGGCGATCGCGTTGCCGAGCGCAAAGCAGCGGGCATGGTTGCTGATGGGTTCATCCTTGCAGCCGTATGCCGTCCAGCCCTCGGGCAGGCCCATGAGCCGTTCACATTCCAAGGGCGTAAGGTCACGGATAAAACCGTCCTGCTCTTTTCCCTCATACCAGAATGCGAAGGGCTGACCTACACTGGCAAGCAAAGTTGGGAAGGGTTCGCCGTTTCTGCCGAAACACGTGCGGAAACCTTTTTGATCGCCCTGCTTTGCCATTGACCGCATCCGCCGGAGCTGGAAGGGACGCACGACGGGTACCTGCCGCCCTGCTTGAGCAGCAGGTATTCGATCTCCGCGGGCGGCGGGCAGCCTGCTTTCGCCGCAAGGCGCAGGATACGGGAGCATACTGCGGGGCTTAAATAATACTTCTGCGGCACGTTCTCCTGCAAAATCCGCCACGACGAACACCCGCCGCCTACGCTGCGAAAGAGCGGGTTCTCCCCAATACTGGGCGTCCATGAGCCGCCAAGCGGTATCAGCCCGTCCCCCTCGCACCATTCCGGCGTGCGCCCAGATACCACTATCAGGCATTGGAATCTCGGTACCTGTGAATGCGTGGAGCACGGCTGCAAAATCCAGCCGGTCATTTGACACAAAAGCTCCCGCGACGTTCTCCCAGACAGCGAAAGCTGGATACCGGTTATCTGTTGCATTCCTCATTTCCTCAATAATACGCATGGCCTGATAGAACAGGCCGGATTTACTGCCTGCCAGACCGGTACGGTTGCCGATCTGCGACAGATTTTGGCACGGCGAGCCGAACGTGACCACATCCACGGGCGGTATTTTGCCGCCGTCTATCTGCGTAATATCGCCCAGATGCAGCATTTCAGGGAAATGCCGCTTGGTGATGGATACCGGCGCTCTGGCGATCTCGCTGGCCCACACGGGGACAATGCCACAGCGGGACGCGGCGAGAGGGAACACGCCGATGCCGTCAAAGAGACTGCCGAGTTTAAGTGCGGACACGGCCGGACCTCTTGCGCCCCCGCGCCCGCACGCCGTCCATGCTGTTCCACTTTGGGGATTTCCCACGGATGCGGGAGAAGCAGTCACAGCGTTCGTCCGGGTCCAAATTCGCCCCGCAGTAGGGGCAGGTGTGATAGTACATAAGCTGTCCTCCTTTTGATGGTTGGTTGATGGCCTGCACAGATCCCGGCGGCGGGCGGGCATGGTGAGTGACGATCTCAGGGCATAAAAATAACCGCCCGGACAGGGCGGTTCGGTGGATTGTTCGGTTGTTCATAAACTTATTCTTTCTACATAATATTTTTGTCACACATGATTCACCTTGACAAAAAAGGCAATCTAAGATATCCTTTTATTAGAAAAAGCAGAATACAGAATTTTAACATAATTTCTAACATCAAAAGATATTTCAAAGGAGATTTGCTACATGGGTATGATTATTGAGTTTAATTGGTTTATGGTTGTCGCTAATGAAAATAAAATACTTGAAGAGCAAGAAAACCTATTCTATACAATAAAGAGTGAAAAACGCATTTATCCAATAGGTTTCCAAATTCCATTAATCGTTAAAGAACAGGGTTGCATCGGCATGATAAAAGTTTTAAAAACTGTTATTAATGAAAAAGAAACAAGGATTTATTTCAATAAAACTGAGTCTTTTGATATGAAGAGTGCAGTAGCCACTCATTACTATGAAAGATATTTAGATTTCAAAAAACGTGAGAAAGAAATAAATCCTTGATTCATATCACCATAATTATTATATCTGTGGCACCCTAATCTAAGTTTTTATGGTATATCATTGAGCTATGATATAAATTCCATAAAATTGAAGATCGGGGTGTCGTATTTTTAGATATGATGATGGAGGTCATTATGCTAGGAATGCGAGGATTTTATATCACTAAGGCCGAATATGATTCAATACGAAAAAATCTGGTATCTAACAACAATCAACTGATAAAAATTGCATTACAGAATCTTATTACTAAGTTAGAATATGGTCAACGTATGAATAATGTCTGTTCAAAAGATTTATGTGCAGTACTATATGATGTTGTTCAGAACGATGATTATAAAATCAGGAAATGGGCATATCACCTCATTGTTTACAAACAAAATCGTGCATTGGTAAATCGTTGCATTCATAACTTGAAATCTGGATTCGAAAAAGATGCAGAAAATATTAGTTGGATATTGGCGATTGTGTCAAGATCTTATAACTCGGATATGCTTCACGAGTTATATAAAAAATGTCCAGATACAAAAATATCACAGCAAACATATACTTTATGCTCTACCTTGTTTTCTTCAAATTCAAATATGCTTAACGCTCAAGAAATCAATCATATTGTTGATGGGGAAGATTTTCTGTCTAAAATGTGGTTAACCAAAGTTTTTGGCTGTAATTATAATCGACAAAAAAAGAGAGATTATTCGAATTTGATCAACGCTAACGTGATGAATTCTTTGTTGCAAGATACCAGCATTCAAAGATATGCTTTATGGGCCTTTTCTACTTTAGAAAAAGTCAATGTAAAAGTAATTGAAATCAATCCATATGATGCAAAAAAATTACCATCTAAAAGTCTAGCATGGTACTATACAGGATTATTTAAAGATGAAAATTATATTCAAGAAAATGTGGATCATATTATAAATATTCTTGAAGACTTTCTGATTTACCCTCAAGTTGTGCAAATGGGTATATTAAGAGGCATTTGTAGTGCACATTATCCATTAGGGGAAATGTTATATCCAATAGCAAGTGCATTTTTAGAATTAGATGAGAACGATGATAAACAGTTACCCTTGGTGATACTATTTATTCAAATTCTAATTGATCATGAAAAAGAAAGCGGGGAAATCACCAAAATATTGAAAGATTATAGCGATTCAACAACTTGTGATGAATTGAGAAGATTATTATGGTATCGTGAAGGGATAATCACGGAGGAATCTAATATGGGAATAGTTATCAACGGGAATGTTGGAAATATTCAAAATAATGAAGGAATATCAATGGCAAACCAAAATAATATTTTATTTTATACAGAATCCGATTCGACATTAAATCCGCAGTCTATTCAGCAAGATGTAAATCAAATAAAAGAAAAAGTCGTTGCCGGTGAATTTGATGGATATTTTGAAGGCGAAAACGATGAGTTAGAGGCGCTTTTTGAAAAAGTGCAATATGGATTTAATTCGGCAAAACGTAGCAACGTAGTTAAGGAAAAAGAGGTTCTGGAACTACTATCTAAAGTAGAAGTCGATTTAAGAGAATTGGCACATGAAAGTAAAACGGACAAGAAAAAATCACGATTCTCTGATATGCTATCAAAGGTTTCACAAATTTGCTCGATATCCGTCAACGCACCAAAGCTGTGGCCCTTGTTAAAAGATGCAGTGGATTTTATCAAACAGTTTTTGCATATTTTGGAAATTTAATCAATTTTTACACAGGGAGACTAGAGCCTTAAATCTTTATTTTAATGCAAACTCGCCCATCCCCATCTTAGATATACGGACGAGATCATCTAAAAAATGACATCAATTTCGTTAAAATAGTGTCATTTCATGTTAGCTGCTGCTGCCACCTGGATTTTGACACCACAAATGACACCAGAGATTTCGGCTACTATAATTTTGAAACGGCCTGAAACGGTGCTTTTCGTAGATCCTTTACACTGCATTATTGAAACTTCTGATTTCAAAATTACAGACTGTAAGCATTTTAAAGGGGAAATGCTATACTTTTGTTCTACCTTTGAACTTTTCGTATAATTGAAGGGAAACTGCTTTTGAAAAACTGCGGTTTTCCACCCTCTTGTAAATCTCCCCTTTTCCCTTAGAGGGTCTGGCGCAGATTGCCGACATGTGACCGCTGCGAAAATGGGAAACGGCAGTCGGGTTACCACAGCGTGTCTTTCTCCGCCTTTTCGCAGTTCACAGATAGCGTACTGCTACACATACGGTTAAATCTACGCTGAGTGCGGCATAACAGTGCCGCACAATTCGTGAGCGCGTTGTTACAGGCAGGGCCTGCGAAGATAAATTGTCCCAGATAGCCAAATTCGTAGGTGCCGTGCGCAAACTCCAGATTAACGAATTGCGCAACACGGTCATGTTGCGCCTGCGTAGATTTAACCGTATGTGTAGCAGTACGGTATCCGACACTGCGAATCGGTTGAGAAAGACACGGAAGAAAAAATCCTCTGCCGTACTCTTATTTTCGAAGCGGTCGCCGCTCTCCGATTTTCGCCGAGTTAAGAAATAAAGGAAACTGGAGTCCCAAGAGGATAGAAACCTTGGTGTCTATCCTTTTGGAACCCCAGCTAAGGGTTAGCACCCATTCATCATTCTTTAGGAAACCGCAAAGTAATGCAAGTCCCCTCGCCGAGTACACTCTTCAGCTCAACCTCCGCACGATGCAGCGCCGCACCATGCTTGACAATCGAAAGCCCCAGTCCGGTGCCGCCGGTCATCTTGCTGTGGCTCTTATCCACGCGGTAGAACCGCTCAAACACGCGCTGCTGGTCCGCCGGCGCGATACCGATGCCGGTATCCGCCACCTGCACGAACGGCCGGCCGTTCTCTGTGCCGGTCACAAGCGTCACGCTGCCCTGCGGCTTATTATAATTGATGGCGTTATCCGTTAGATTGAAGATCATCTGCTCAAGCGTGCGGCGCTGACCGGAAACCGCAGCCGGTTCTCCCTCGATGCGCAGCGCGATGCCCTTGCCTGCTGCCTTGCTCTGCAGGCGGTCGCGCACAGTATCACAGAGTGCGGACAGCTCCACCGGCTCAAAGGACACCGTTTCTCCGCCTTCATCCAGCCGGGACAGGTGAATGATATCCTCGATGAGCGCCAGCAGCCGCTGCGCTTCCGTGCGGATCTTGCCCGCAAACGGCGCCACGTCCTCCGGCTTGGCAATGCCGCCCGCGATGATCTCCGCGTAGCCCATGATGCTGGTCAGCGGCGTTTTCAGCTCGTGCGACACGTTGGCGGTAAATTCCTGCCGCTGCTGCTCGGCACGCTCGCGCTCGGTAATATCCACGATCAGCAGCACGGCGGCATGCCATGCGCTGTTCTCCTCCACCGAGCTTGCCGTAAGTTCATAAATGCGGCCGTTCCGCTCAAGTTTGCCGTGCGCGCCTTTGCCGTCGAGCGCCTGCTCGACCACCTGAATGTAATTCGCGTCGCGGCACAGCGTCAGATAGCTGCCTTCCGCACTGTCATGTGGAAACAGCGCCCGCGCAGCGTGATTGGCAAACAGAATCATGCCCTTGCCGGAAAACAGTACCAGACCTTCATCCATACGGGCCGTAATGTCATCAAACTCAGCCTGACGGCGCTGCAGCTCGTCCATCTGCGCTTGAATTTTGTGGTTCTGCTTGTCCATGCGGTGCAGCAGCGGCGACAGCTCGTCATAGGCTTCGCCCTTCATCGGCTCATGCAGATCGAGCGCTTCGATCGGCTTGAGGAACAGACCGGTCAGCCAGCCTGCCAGCAGCGCCGCGACCAGCAGCGCCAGCAGGATGATCAACACAATCCACGGCGACGCATTCGACAGTGCACCGAACACGCTGTCCGCAGTTGCGGAAATACGCAGAACATCGCCGTTTTTCAGGCGCACCGCGTAATAAAACGTCTGCTTAGCGAAGGTTTCGGACAGACGGTTGTCCTCGCCCGTGCCGTTCTGCTCTGCCGCCGCAATCTCCGGACGGACGGCGTGGTTCTCCATCTCGGAGGCATTCGTGCGGTTGTCGTACAGCACAGTGCCGTCCTGCGCGACCAGCGTCAAACGGTCGGCGTACACCGAGCCGCACTCCTCCAGTTCCTCCCGAATGTCATCCACCGCAGACAGGTAGCTGCTCTCCGTTACCAGCCGCTGCCGCATGTCATTGGTCAGACCGGCGTGAACCGCCAGCAGCAGCAGCCCGGTCGTCAGCAGCAGCGTGACAAGCGACGTGAGAAAAATGCTGCCGAATACGCGCTTTCTCATGTGTGCTCTCCCATGCGGTAGCCGACACCGCGGACAGTCTCGATCAGCGCACCGTCCGCGCCCAGCTTTTGCCGCAGCGTGCGGATATGCACATCGACCGTGCGGGTTTCGCTTTCATTATTATAGCCCCAGATATTCTCGAGCAGAACATCGCGCGTGAGCACGGCACCGCGGTTTTTCATCAGCAGGCACAGCAGCTGATACTCCTTGAGTGTCAGCTGCACCTCCTGCCCGTTAACGAATACGGTGTGAGCACGCTCATCCACACAGATGCCGCCGGCTACCAGCGGACGCGGCTCATCCTTGCCCTGCATATCCTCGGTGCGGCGCAGGACCGCACGAATGCGCGCGATCAGCTCCATCATGCCGAACGGCTTGGGAATGTAATCGTCCGCACCGGTGTCCAGACCGACTACCTTGTCGTACTCCGTGTTTTTCGCAGTCAGCAGAATGACCGGAACCCTCGCCGTATCCGGCGCTGCGCGCAGACGACGCAGAATAGTGATGCCGTCCTCGCCGGGCAGCATGATATCCAGCAGAATCAGCTGCGGCTTGCATTTTTTCAGAGCAGCCGTCAATGCCGCACCGTCCTCGAAGCCGTCAGCCTCAAAACCGGTGTTGCGCAGTGTATACACCACCAGTTCGCGGATACCCGCATCATCTTCCACACAGTATATCATATATTACACTCCGATTTCTGTCAGCGTGCCGCCGCTTCCGCGCCGTGCATTGCACTTTTATGCGAGCCGGTGATGGAAAACTCCACCCATTCGGCAATATTGGTCGCGTGGTCGCCGATACGCTCCAGATACTTGGCGATCATCAGCACATCGAGTACGCGCTCGCCGTCCTCCGGGTTCTGCGCGATCTCCGCGATGAGGTCGCTCTTGCACTCGTCAAACAGGCGGTCTACCACGTCATCATATTCAATAACGCTCCATGCAAGGGTCAGGTCACGGCGGACAAACGCGTCCAGGCTGTCGGTCACCATTTTAATGGTTGCCTGCGCCATCTGGTCGATATGCGTGTTGTGACCGCACGCACCGGACAGATACGTTACAATCTCCGCAATATCGCTTGCCTGATCGCCGATACGCTCGATATCCGTGATCATTTTCAGCACGGAAGAGATCAGACGCAGATCGCTTGCCACCGGCTGCTGCTGCAGCAGCAGCTTGAGGCACATGGACTCGATTTCGCGTTCCTTGCGGTCGATCTCCTGATCGATGCGGATGGCGGCCGCCGCCAGCTTGATATCGCCCTCAAGCAGAGCCTTTACCGCACTGGCAATTGCGTTTTCGCACAGTGCTCCCATCGAGATCAGCTCATTGTTCATCTCCGCAAGCTGATTGTCAAAACGGTTTCTCATTAGCCGAACCTCCCCGTAATGTAGTCTTCCGTGCGCTTGTCCGACGGCATGGAGAACAGCTTTTCGGTGTCATCCACTTCGATCATGTCGCCAAGCAGGAAGAACGCGGTCGTATCCGAAACACGGGTGGCCTGCTGCATATTATGCGTTACCATAACGATAGTATAATCCTTTTTGAGCTCGAGCACAAGGTCCTCGATCTTCGCGGTGGAGATCGGATCAAGCGCAGAGGTCGGCTCGTCCATCAGCAGCACCTCCGGGTCTGCGGCAAGCGCACGCGCGATGCAGATACGCTGCTGCTGACCGCCGGACATGGACAGCGCGGATTTTTTGAGGTTATCCTTGGTCTCCTCCCAGATAGCGGCACGCTTGAGCGAAGTCTCGACGATCTCGTCAAGCTGCACACGGCTCTTGATGCCGTGCGTACGCGGACCATAGGCGATGTTATCATAAATCGACATCGGGAACGGATTCGGTTTCTGGAATACCATGCCGACACGGCGGCGCAGCAGATTGACATCACAGTTCTTGTAGATATCCTGACCGTCAAGCATGATATCGCCCGTGATACGGCAGTTTTCCACCAGATCGTTCATGCGGTTGAGCGAACGCAGCAGCGTAGACTTGCCGCAGCCGGACGGTCCAATGAATGCAGTGATCTCCTTCTCCTTGATATCCAGATTGATATCGTGCAGGGCGTGAAAATCGCCGTAATGCAGATTCATATTGTGAATTTCGATCTTATTTTCCATGTTCATTCTCCATTTACTTCTTGGTCAGCTTTTTCGCCGCCAGAGCGGAAAGCGTATTCATCAGCAGGACCACCAGCAGCAGAACGACTGCGGTAGCATTTGCCTCGTTCATGTGCAGCGCCTCACCCGAGAGCACATGCATGTGGATAGCCAGCGTACGGCCGGACTGGAACAGACCGGGAATCTGGGCCATAGTGCCTGCGGTAAAGATGAGCGCCGCGGTCTCGCCGACGATGCGTCCGATACCAAGGATAACACCGGACAGAATGCCGGGACCCGCAGCAGGCAGCACGATGCGGAATACCGTGCGCAGACGTCCGGCGCCCAGACCGAACGAGCCTTCGCGGTAGGAATCCGGAACCGCAATCAGTGCTTCCTCAGCGGTACGCATGATGAGCGGCAGGATCATGATCGCCAGCGTCATCGCACCGGCCAGCAGCGAGTATCCCCAGTGCAGCCTGGTGACGAAGAACAGCATGCCGAACAAGCCGTATACGATGGACGGAATGCCGGAAAGCGTCTCGGTCGTGATGCGGATGACGTTTACCAGCTTGTTGCCGCGCTTGGCGTACTCATTCAGGTACACGGCGGTGAACAGGCCGAGCGGCACGGCCAGCAGCAGTGCCAGCGCGGTCGTTTCAACCGTAGCGAGGATGGCAGGCATCATCGAGACGTTCTCAGAGGTATAATTCCACTGAAACAGCGACGGCTTGAGATGCGGAATGCCCGTCACCAGAATATAGCCGAGCAGGAACAGCAGTACCGCAAAAGTCAGCATAGCCGCGCCGTACACCAGACCCTTGAGCACAGCCGCAGATGCGGCGCCGTGCACCTTTCCGGTCTTTGCCTGTACGCGCACTGCCGGTTTTGCAGCAGAGACAGCTTCTCTTGTCATGCTTTCTTCCTCCTTTTGAGAACCGAGAATGCCAGATTGATAAGCAGAATGAATACGAACAGCACAACGCCGGTCGCAATAAGCGCCTCACGGTGCAGGCCGGTGGCGTAGCCCATCTCAAGCACGATGTTTGCCGTCATGGTGCGGATGCCCTTGAGCATGCTGCCGGTCAGCCGCGGCTGGTTGCCTGCTACCATGATAACCGCCATGGTCTCGCCGATGGCGCGGCCGATGCCGAGCACGATGCCAGCCAGCACGCCGGACTTGGCAGCCGGTACCATAACCGTGAATATGGCACGCTCATGCCGTGCGCCCATGGCGACGGCGCCCTCGTAGTAGCTCATCGGAACCGCACGCAGCGCCGCTTCGGACACGCCGATGATGGTCGGCAGAATCATAATGCCGAGCAGGATGGACGCCGCCAGAATGGATGAGCCGGAGATATCCGCGCCGAACACTCCCGCCACCGCACGGACTGCCGGTACGATAATGACCATGCCGAAGAAGCCGTATACGATGGACGGAATACCGGCCAGCAGCTCGGTGCACGGCTTGAGCAGACCGTACAGCTTTTTCGGACAGTAGAATGCCATGAATACCGCGGTCAGCAGACCGATCGGCACGCCGATAACGATCGCACCGGCGGTGATGTACAGGCTGCCGAGGATCATCGGCAGGATGCCGTAAATGTCGTTGCCCGGCTTCCACTTCGCGCCGATGAGGAAATCCAGCAGGCCAATCTCCTTCATGGCAGGCACACCGTTCGCAAACAGGAAAATACAGATGAGCACCACCGCAAAGATGGAGGTCAGTGCACAGAGAAAAAATACCATGTGCATCAGGTTTTCCCGAAGGTTTTTCATAATCTTTCTCCTATACAGGCACAGGGCGAATCGCTTCGCCCTGTTTTATCAGTCTGTGAATTCGCTTACGCGAGGTCGCCCCAGTCGGTGATGTCGCCGACATAGATACCCTTGATCTGATCCATAGACAGGTCGTCAATGGTGTTCGCCGGGTTTACGACTACTGCGATGCCGTCAAGTGCGATGGCGGTGCCGGTAAGCTGTGCAGCCTCGTCGTCCTTCAGCTCGCGGGATGCCATGCCGATGGCAAAGGTGCCGTCCATCGTGCCGGTCATACCGGAGGTGGAGTCAGAGGTCTGCAGATCAATGCTTGCGTTCGGGTTTACAGCCTTGTACGCCTCGATCAGCTTCTCCATAACCGGGGATACCGAGGAGGAACCGCCGACTGCGATCTGTCCGGAGGAACCGTCGGAAGTAAAGGCTGCTGCATTGTCGTCAACAGCGATGTACTTGTTATCGGTTACAACACCCTGACCTTCCTTGGAGAGGATGAAGTTGATAAAATCCTTGGCTACGCCGATCGGCTCGCCCTTGGTTGCAATATTGAACGGACGGGACAGCTTGTAGGTGCCTGCCTTTACGTTATCTACGGTAACTTCTGCGCCGTCTACCTTGACAGCCTTTACAGTGTCGTTCAGCGCACCGAGGGAAATGTAGCCGATAGCCTTCTCGTTGCCTGCTACGCTGGTCAGTACAACATCGGTCTTGTTGGCGATCTCGGCATCCGCGGTGGTATTGTCGATCTTCTCGCCTGCGTCGTTCTTCTCCTCTACACCAGTCAGTTCGATGAACGCGCCGCGCGTACCGGAACCATCCTCACGGGAGATAACGGTGATCGCACCGGATACGCCGCTGTCATTACCGCTTGCCTGGGAATCCGAAGAATCGGAAGAGGAGCTGCCGCCGCAGCCGCTCAGTGCACCGATCAGCATCAGTGCTGCCAGAAGCATGGAAATGCTCTTTTTCATAATTTGTTCTCCTTTTACATTCGTCTTCGTTTTTTGTTACAAGATTATCTTACGGAAGTTTTGTAAAATGCAAAAGCGAGAGTTCGTTAAGTTTAAGTAAAGTGTGTGTTTTCGAGTAAAATCTATGTTAAACCGAGGTTTTCGCCTGCGATTCAGCGGGATTTGTGCTCTGCGGAGCGCAGGAACGTGCGGCGCCCGCCGCGGGGGCAAAAAGGAAGGACAACCTGCGGTTTTCCTTCCTCTTTG
>ERZ832973.912-NODE-912-length-29179-cov-30.270670_pt1 | contig 29179 bp, 26 predicted proteins | sample MGYA00519950_ERZ832973 | MGnify/ENA primary metagenome ERZ832973 (study PRJEB31850, sample SAMEA3708734) | human gut metagenome | biome: human gut; feature: human-associated habitat; material: faeces | place: China | collected 2014 ... | reverse complement strand
TTAAATTTGCCATGAAAGCAAAAAATAAAAAACAAGTAGATATAGTCAAAGATACTGGTATCAGCAAAGGAGCGTTCAGTTCCTATCTTTCGGGACAGTACAATCCGAAAGCCGGTAAACTAGAACTGATTGCCGACTCTTTAGATGTAGATTTGCGTTGGCTTTACGGGGAAAATGTACCTATGGAAAATGCTCAAAAAGATGATACTGCTCTGCAATATGTCTTTTACAACAACTCCTGCTCCGAGTATCTTCTTGATGATTTAGATGATATGTATATCGCAATGAAAACACAGTATTCCGCCCTCATTCCACGCTTTTATGTCCTTGTCAACCGAAGCGGAAATGAAGTACACATACTGCCATTATTTTTAAGAGAAGATAGTTCCGAGTTCTACGAATGTCCGTCTGATTTTTTCCATGCAGACAAGCACAGCGTTTTCACAAGAGATTTTGACAGTATCAGCGTGGAACTTTCAACTGCCACCGTCTATTATTATGGAATTGATACAAAGACTTATGAACCGAAAGTTTCCACGCTGTCCTACTCACAAGCTGACGATTGCTTTTATATCGACAATGGAATACAGAGCGGTCACATAAAGGCATTTGAAAAAGAAGTGGTAAAAGAAGCACTTTACTTAAAGCATAACCCCCAGTAACAGACAAGAGGACTTGCAAGGTTTCTGACCTTTCAAGTCCTCTGCTGTATCATGGTGCTGTTGGCTGTGTCCGTTCCGTCAAGGACTGCCCTACGGCGTATCGGCTTCGCCTTGATCCTTGACCTCACTAAGTATAGGCAAACTGAGAGTTATCGCACTCCTGTCAAGATAAAATTCATTAACTGGTCTACATCATCAAAATCATCATAATCTCCGTTTATGCCATCTCGATGATACACAACTCCATTTTTCTCATTTCTCTCTAAACAGTCCAAGAGCTTTTCTTCTCCATACTTTTTAGCAAATAAGTTAAAAGTGTATGGTTTAATCTTGCTCAATAATCCTTTCTTGCAAGTTTCTTCGCACTTATAACAATGCGTTAGCTCCTTTGCAATCGAACATTTTTTATTCTCGCAAAAATCATTATCTGGGCAACTGTTCGAGTCACATCCATTACAATCAGCATTTTCTGTGCATAAGCAACATGCAAGACCACATCTGGCAATTCCTAATTCTCTTCTCATTTGGACACCTCCTGCAACTTCTAATTTTCTATTTTATTCTCAACTAAACAAATCTGAATTTATCATATTGTGTACTTCATAGGGGTAAACCTTATTCCATCTATTTCCTGCTCATCAGATTGCGGCTTAAATCCTATATGAAGATAAAATGGCTTACCATATGGTGACGAATTTAAGGTAATCTCTTGCAGTGCTGGGTTATCTTTCCGAATATCTGCTAAAAGATACTGAAAAATTGAAGTAGCTACACCTCGACGATGATATTCTTTCTTGGTGAACACCAAGTTAATATGTGTTCTATTTGAACGCATACCTATAATTCCAATCATTTCCCCTTTATCAAATGCTGCATATATTGGGCAGAAACCTTGTTGACATTTTGAAATAAATTCAACATTTTCAACTATATCTCGCTTGAATGTGTCAATTCCCTCTGGTTTATAATCTGGTGCTTCAAACTGTAAAAACACTTCTAATGCCAAAGCAAGGGCTTCCGTTACTTCATTGCTATGTATTTTTCGTATTTCATAGATACACATCTTTTCACCTCACAAATACTTATTTATTTTTTAATAATATCATACTTTGTAATTATTTACACCATTATAATCACAAAAAATAACACAGACACACTCTCTACTATCTGTGTTATTCCTTTCATGTCTTCTTGAAATATTTACTCCATTTTAAAAATCTGTTACGATATTTTGCGGTATTCTATAATACCTTTTCCTTGAAGAAATATGTCTGTAAATCTTGATTTTAGGCGAACTTTTCAATATTTCCAAGCACTTTCTTCTGTTGTGAGAATTTCTTCTCAATTATTTCTGCACAATAGTGGAGAATATCTTGTCACGGGGTAACTGATTTGATAGAATAAGACAAGGCACTACATGAGAATGGTAGGCGGTTAGTCCTTCAACAGAGGGACTGAACCCTCTGATTATATAGAAATCCTGCTTGCAGGAAATCTGGGAAAGGAGGGCTTAACTTATGAGTGATTTTGAAATGCTCTCCATCGTACTAATGATACTTAGTATTGTTGTAACGGTTCTGATAGCGTACATAAATCAATCAAAAAAGTAACCGCCCCTCGGTCAAAGGATTACGGTTACTTTTTTAAGTAATAAAATAATTTGGACTAACCAACTATCAGTAGTGCCTTTTTATATTCTTATTCTAACAAATACCTATTCAAATGTCAAATCTGACACTCTTAAAATTATGCTATCAAATTTAATAATTCTTTCCGATTTACTACACCATTTAGTACACCATTTTTGTATCAAACTACACCATTTTATGATATATTACATCACTTTACTATTTTCAAAATCTTGCAAAACATCAGTAAATACAAGGGTTTAAGAAGTTACATCAACTTATGGAAAAGCATTGTCAGAAAATCTATAAATTCCTGTTTGTACTGTTCCATGTACTCATATCCTCCTTATTTAAACCGTTTTCCGGGATTTTTCTTTTTCAGTTCTGTATTTTCCTTGCAAGTTTCTTCCGTTTGCAAAAAGCAAAGCGAACATTCACAATCCGCTTTCGCCACCTGCTCAAAACTATGCACAGATATAAATTAGTATACTATGTGGATGTTAATTTTTCAACTGACAAGACAGAATTTTATCGCGTATTTTTCCACCTGTTTATACGTGTTTTTCATATCCTGTTTCCCTATCTCTGACCACATCTGCAAAGGCCCGCATCAATTTTGCCGTCAATCCCCAGATGACATGTCCCTCATACTGGTAAAAACAGACTTCTTCCTTTCGGCTGCGCCAGCGGTACTCCCGTCCGCCACAGATCCGTTCATAGGGAAAATCCTCTCCCGGTTCCACCTTTGCCCGGATCACATAACATTCCGGATCCGTATGTAAAAAGAATTCCAACGGAACCGTAAACACTTCATCCACTTCTGCCGCACTGAAGGTATTCTGATATTCTGTCACTTCCACTGCAAAGGAATACATAATCAGATGGCTGCCGGTATAAAGTTTATCCATAGCTCCAAGATAACAGATCTGTTCTTCACTCAATAATAACTCTTCCTGCAGTTCCCGTAATGCCGCATTCCGCGGATCCTCACCTTCTTCCACCATACCGCCGGGCAGACATACGTCCCCCGGCTGATGTGCTATAGTGGCAGCACGTACTTCAAACAACACGTCATATCCACCGTCTGTATTTTTCAGCAATGGAATACAGACTGCTGCCTGATGGCACTGATCCATATCGATAAACGTCGGTTCATGCTGTGCCAACGTTTCTTTTAACCACGTATACTGTACTCTTTTATTCATTTCTGTATGATTGTCACGCATTTCATTCTCTGTCTTTTGATTCTTATCATTCACTCTTTTTCCCTTTCGAATGATTATCCTGTCTCACATTTTTTATAGCCAAATTTTCTGCAAGATTTCTTTCAATCCATTTGCCGAATGACGGAGTTCCTTATTTTCCTTCTCATTTAACGGAATTTCCAACACCTGCCGCACACCATCGTCTCCAACAATTGCCGGCACACTGATACACAGATCGGATAGTCCGTATTCCCCCTGCATCAGACTTGATACTGGCAACACTGCGCCCTCATCCCGAATCAGCGCCGCCGCAATGCGCGTCACCGCCATGGCCACACCGTAATAAGTAGCACCTTTTTCTTCGATGATCTGATATGCACTTTCACGCACCCGGCGATAAATCTGCTCCATCGCCTGTTCATGGTCATAATGGCCTCGAATTTCACAAAAATCATGAATTGGAATTCCAGATACGTTGGCACCGCTCCACACCGCAAGTTCACTGTCCCCGTGTTCTCCAATGATCATGGCATGTACACTGGCAGAATCCACCTGCAGATGTTCACTGAGCAGATAGCGAAACCGTGCGGAATCCAACACCGTTCCACTTCCGATTACCCTCTCCTTCGGATAACCGGAAATTTTCCATGCCGCATACGTCAAAATATCCACCGGATTGCTGACGATCAATAAAATCCCTTCAAAATTCTGAGCTGTGATCTGTGGAATAATGGTCTTATATATTTCCACATTCTTATGCACCAGTGCTGTCCGGCTCTCACCGGGTTTCTGTGCCGCTCCCGCCGTAATAATGATCAGTCCGCAATCTCTTACGTCCGAATAATCTCCTGCATAAATCTGCATCATATGCGCAAAAGGGCGTCCATGGGCAATATCCGCCGCTTCGCCATGGGCTTTTTTTTGATCTGCATCGATCAGCACCAACTCCGAAAAAAGTCCTTTCTGCATCAGTGCAAATGCCGTGGACGATCCCACAAATCCACAACCGATGATTGCTGCTTTCTGTCTGTTCATCTCCGTTTCCTCCAGGTCAACATCTATTTTTCACAGCTTTTAAAAGTCAGAACAATGGTTATCCAAAATTTCTCTTTCTCACTCATTTTTCCATTATTTCTACACTGTGACTTTTTTATATATTTTCCTGAAAATTATTTTTTATGCAGACACCACACAACGTGATATGTATCCATTTATAAGAATACACTTAGCAGCTTCTTCGGATTTTCCCGGTAAACCAGTTCCTGCATTTCTGCTGTCAGCCCCTCATCCATAGTCTCTGCCAGCTTACAGCACAACGGCAGCGGCGTAAACGGAGTATCACTTCCATATAAAATATGATCCCCGGTCGTTATCTGGCAAAGATTTCCGTACTGCTTTGGCATCGCTGTTCCACCCAGATCATAATACAGATCAGCCAGACATTTTCGAATATCGACACTTCCGTCCGGGCAGAGCATTTTTGACATGGAAGCCACACGATCACTGATAATCGGTAGATAGGCCCCTGCATGCGGAATCACAAAACGGATGCCAGGATATTTGTTCAATGTGCCTGTCAGGATCAGATTCATCACCGCACGGCAGGTGTCAAAGAAAAATTCCATCATCGGATACGGCAATGTCTCATTGACGCCCTTGGGAATCGCTGCCGGTTCTGTCGGATGAATCAGCACCACTGATTCTGCCTGATTCAAAACTTCCATCACCGGATCAAGTCTCGCATCCCCCAGATACAATCCGCAGGAATTGGTCTGTAAGGCAAATCCTGTCACATGCAGCTCGTTCCGGCAATACTTCACTTCTTCAACTGCCGCATCAATTTCCGGCAGCGGCAGACTTGCCAGCACACCGATCTGTTCCGGATATTTTTTCATCAATTCTGCACCATATTCGTTGGATGCTCTTGCAACCTCAATTGCCTCTGCTGCATCTCCCATATGTAAATGTGGAGAAGAAATCGAAAGAACACTGTAGCTTATGCCAAGCGTCGCCATGGAGGAGAGCTGAATCTCCTCATTCCATTCCGGTTTTGGAAAGCCACCGTCCAACAGTTTCATTCCTCTCTTTTCCAGCATCTGATTGTACGCAGGCGGAAAATAATGTGCATGAATATCTATTTTTTCTCTCATAAAATGTTCCCTGCCAATCTCTTTTTTATCACTTATTTTCTGATATCACTTTATCTGCGATATTTTATATCTGTAAAAACATAAATTCCTACACTCATGTTTTAATCTCTTTTCCTGTCGTCTCTGATATTTCCGGCATCTATATTTTTCTGAAAAAAGTTTTCAAACGCATAATCCCACAGTTTCTGTGAACCCTTGGCTGTATGTGCATTCCGCTTCATAATCTGGCTCATTGAAATCCCTCGTTCTTTCCATGCCACACCACCATTCGCTGCATTCAGCATCGCCGGCTGGATATTATCCATAGTATGTGCAAATTTGGCTTCCGGTGTCTCACTCGCCTCAAATTCTTCCCAGATATCCCGCAGTTTTTTCTTCTGATCCTCCGGAAGCAGTGAATAGATACGGTCTGCTGCCCGGCTCTCCCGCTCATGCTGGGTTTTCTGACCTTCCTCATCATACGCATATGTATCCCCTGCATCAATTTCCACAATGTCGTGGATCAGAAGCATAGTAACTGTCCGCAGCACATCGATTTTTTCATTGGCATACTCTGACAGCAGCACTGTCATGATCGCCATATGCCAGGCATGCTCTGCATCGTTTTCCCTGCGGACGCCGTCTGACAGCTTTGTCTGACGCTGAATAAATTTTTCCTTATCTATTTCTTTTATAAAATCAAACTGCCGTTCCAGCCGTTCTCTGTCCATATATGCCTCCTGTAAAATGACTTTTTCCTATTATTATAGGCTACATCCCATGCAATAGCAATTTCTACCTCAATTTTTATAGGAAATAAGTATCAAATCTTGAAAAATCATGCTCAGATGCTATAATGAACAATGGTTATTTAATCAACAGATCATAATAGAACAGTTTTAGAGGAGATTTTTATGGGTACCATTTCGATTCCAAAAAATTATAAATCTGACCTCAATCTGCATGATACTCAGATTGCGATCAAGACAGTAAAAGATTTCTTTCAGACCCGCCTGGCACAGGAGCTGAACCTTGCCCGCGTATCCGCACCACTTTTCGTAGATCCGGCTTCCGGTCTGAACGACAACTTAAACGGTGTAGAGCGTCCGGTAAGTTTTGATATTGCCGAACAGAACGGACGCACCGGTGAAGTTGTACACTCTCTGGCCAAATGGAAACGTTACGCACTGAACAAATATGATTTTGAAGTCGGTTCCGGTCTGTATACGGATATGAATGCAATCCGCCGCGATGAAATCACAGACAACATCCACTCCATCTTTGTGGATCAGTGGGACTGGGAAAAAGTAATCGAGAAATCTCAGAGAAATCTGGATACATTAAAAGAAACCGTTCGTCAGGTTTACAAAGTACTGCGTAAAACAGAAAAATATATGTCTATTCAGTATGATTATATCCATGAGATCTTACCGAAAGAGATTTTCTTTGTAACAACACGCGAACTGGAAGAAATGTTCCCGGATAACACACCAAAGGAACGTGAGTATTACATTGCTCAGGCAAAAGGAGCTGTCTGCATTATGCAGATCGGTGATAAACTGGAATGTGGTGAGCCACATGATGGTCGTGCACCGGACTACGATGACTGGGCATTAAACGCTGACATCGTTGTATACTATCCGGTTCTCGATATTGCACTGGAGCTTTCCTCTATGGGTATTCGTGTAGATGAAATATCTTTAAAAGAGCAGCTTGACAAAGCAGGCTGCCCGGAACGTGCAGAACTTCCGTTCCAAAAAGCAATTCTGGAGAAAAAACTTCCATACACTATGGGCGGCGGTATCGGCCAGTCCCGTATCTGTATGTTCTTCCTGCGAAAAGCACATATTGGAGAAGTACAGTGTTCTCTGTGGCCGGAAGAAATGGAAGCTGAACTGAAGACAGCTGGTATTCAGTTACTTTAGTTTTTTTGTAACGAACAGGCTGGAACAGAACTCCGGAAAAATACGGATTCTGTTTCCGGCTTATTTTATTTGCACTATGACAGGCAGAGGAAAGGACTCGGACTATTTTGTTCCGGCCAGCGATTATCAGTGGTCAGGACAAAACGGAAGAGTCCTTTTTTGCTGCCTGGCGAAGTGTAGAGTGCAGTGATTCTGAAAAGAATATGTCAGCTTTCGCTGACCAGAATCACGCACCAAGTCTCACGTACGTTCGACTTGAATTTATTCTTATCATAGCACATCCATTGCGTCGACATCAATCATTCTGACACAAAATTCTTAATATTTTTTTAATAGAAAAAGAACCTCCGCTCTCAATTTTCTGAGATCAGAAGTTCTCTTTTTTCTGTCTGACGGATTCCTTAAAACAGCGGTGTCTTATATACGCCGTCTGCGATCAGCTGTGCAAATGCATCTACTACCGTCTGTCGGTCTTCCTGATAGGTTACACCAAACCACTTGTCCTGTGTCTCCAGAACTTTGACCGTTACTTCACCATTTGCAAGCATATCGCCGATGATGGTCGGAAGCAGATACTCTGCTTTGATGTTGCCCGGCTCCACGTTTGCCAGAAACTCTGCGAATCCTTTGTCAAGTACATCAAGAAACTCCGGTGTCACGCCCCACATATTCATAGATACATGCGTTCCTTCCGGAATCTCGCTGCCATTTTCATCTTTTACAATACCGTCTGTATCACGGGCAATGCCGCTGGTCTCAACGATCTTCTGAAGCATCTCCTCATCATCGACCTGACATACACCACGGGTAACAGTTCCGTTATCGCTGAGCGTGTTGTCCAGAATAAATCCTGCCATGCAATACTGATATTTGGTATTGCCGCAGTTTACCAGATAATCATGCACTTTTACAAATGCTTCTTTTCCATAATAGTCATCTGCATTGATCACTGCAAACGGCTCGTTTACCACACCTTTGCAGCATCTTACTGCCTGACCGGTTCCCCACGGTTTTGTGCGGTCTGCCGGTTTCTCAAATCCTTCCGGGAGATCATCCAGAGACTGGAATACATATTCCACATCACAGATTTTCTCGATACGGTCTCCGATCACTTCTCTGAAATCTTTCTCGATATCTTTACGGATGATAAACACGATTTTATTAAATCCTGCTTCCAGTGCATCATGAATGGAATAATCAATAATAATCTCGCCATTCGGCCCAACCGGAGTCAGCTGTTTCACACCACCGCCGAATCTGGAGCCAATGCCTGCCGCCATAATAACCAATGTTGTATTCATACTGCTATTTCCTTCCTGAAATCTTCTAATTGTTTTTTCCTGTATTTAACAGAATTGTAACATTTTTTCTCTGATTCGTAAAGCATAACCTTAGTTTCCAATCATAATTTGAACATTTTTCATGCATATTCTACTAAAAATCGTGTTTTTTCACAAAAATATGTCTCCCTGGCATCCAATCCCGGGAGACATCCATTTTTCTGTCCAAAGATATACTGTTTTTATTTCCGTTTTTTGGAGATTTTCACACCGGCCGTAATACCAACCACTGCCGCTGCCACCACAACAATGGCGAATACCGCCACTGGCGCGGAACCATTTTTTGTTGTTTCTTTTCCTCTGGTCATCTTTTCGGTATCATTGGCTCCGGTATCGGAACTGCCATCCGCCGGACCACTTGCACTGTCCTCCGGTTCCATGCTGATTGCTGCCACATCATTCCCGCTCTCTGCACTTTCGCCATTCTTCTGTGCCTTCGCTTCTGCGGAATCCGTCCCGGCTGCGTTGCCGCCCTCTGTTCCCGGATGTGCAGAATCTCCTGTCGCTCCTCCATGATTTCCGGAATCTGCTCCCGCATTGGATACTGATTCATTTGCAGCACTGCCACTTCCTGCTGCTCCATTGCCTGTCCCGTTCACACGGACAGCTGCTGTCAGGGAGACTTTCTCACTGCTTGCATTACCGTCTGTATAATACAGATCCTGGATTGTGACGGTCACCGGCTCTTCACTCGCCTGCAGGATTTTAAATTTCAATCCATAAGATGCAGTTGAAAATGTATGCTCTCCGGAACTGCTCAGATAAGAAAAATTACCTCCTGAAGAAGATACCATGGCATCCGCCGGAAGTTCCTTCGTGTCCAGTCCCTGAAACTCCAGTATATTTTCATCATAATTGCCACTTAATTTTCCGGAAAATCCACGCAGTGCCTGTTTTGTGCTGATCTTCACAGGAATTTCCACCACATCTCCCACAGCGCCACTCACATCGCCGGCTGTGGTTTCTACCTGAAAGCTGCTCTGTGATGCATCAACTTCCACAGCGGTACCTGCCAGCCCCGTTGCCATAAGAAGCACTATGATGCCTCGCAGTAATTGCCTCATTTTTTTTCTGAGTATCATTCTTCTCTTATCCCCCATTTCACTTTTATGTACACTTAGATTCTTTGAACCGCAAGATTGTGCCATGTCCTACCACTTAAATCACTGATTTTGAAGTGGGCTTCTTGGTCAATAACTCTACTGCTTAAATTCATTCTTTCATCTCACTGCTCCAGAAGAGTATAACATCAGAATCCAAAAATGTCTCCCTGAATTTCTCAGAGAGACACTTTTTATATCGTTTTTTATATTATGATTTGGGTGTCAAAACATCCAAATCTCGATTACACGGATTGTTCCATGCTTTGCGTTCTGCTCTTAACGGGCTACGCAGCCATTATGTACATAATATCTGCCACTGCCGACTTTTGTCCAGCCGGTAAAATCAAACACTACTTTTCCATGACGGATATACCACCAACCATACTCATTCTGGGCAATTCCGTTATAATTTGTATTGACTTTTCCGCCTTCCACACGCCACCAGGATGCACCGTCAAAATCCACACCGGTACGGTTGAAATCAATCTTTCCACCGATGACTCTCCAGTTTCCGTTTTCATTGGATGCAAAACCGTTGTAGTCAAAATCGATTTTTCCACCGGCAAGTCTCCACCAGCCATTTTCATTTGCTGTCAGTCCATTGTAATCGAAATCAACCTTTCCTCCGTGGATCTGCCACCATCCATATTCATTGGATGCAAGTCCGTTGTAATCAAAATCGATCTTTCCTCCGGTCAGGTACCACCAGCCGTTTTCATTGGAACATAAACCGTTGAAATCAAAATTTACAAATCCATTATCCACACGGAACCAGCCATGTTCGTTGGATGCAAGTCCACAAGCCTGATACTGGATCACACCGTCAATAGCATACACCCATCTCTGCAGACTCTGGTCGTAAACGATGCTGCCGGATGCAGGCTGATACCAATAGTCAAAATCTACCGCTGTATTGATACCGTTAATTTTTGCATTGTCACTGCACTGCCAGAAATCAATCTGACCGCCATAACGCTGTCCCTTGTCTTTGCTCTCTTTGTAAGTATAGGTATTATAACGTGCCATCCAGATCTGGTAATCCTTCCGCAATGCGGCAGTATCCAGCTCCTTCTCACACCATCCTGCATTTGCATAGATCATGGTCGAATAACCGGCTGCCCGGATGGTATCACAGTAAGCCCTCGCACACGCTGTCTTCTGTGCTTTACTCAGGTTCGCATTGTACAGTCTTCCAACACAGTTGCCATACTTATCATTGGCATATTCGTAATCAAATGCGACCGGCATTTCAAAACTGCATCCGTTGATAATGCTCAGTGTCTTATTCGCTTCTTCTACTGCCTCCTGCTGTGTCGTTGCCTGGGAATAAAAATATGCGCCGACTTTTAATCCGACACTTTTTGCACCTTTGTAGTATTCTGCAAATCTGCTGTCCTGTGCCATACTTCCGGAACCGTAAGAACGGTATCCTGCACGCAGGATCACGAATTGTACCCCGGATGCTTTAACTTTATTCCAGTCAATACTTCCCTGATGATAGGATACATCAATTCCCGCAATGACATTTTTACCTGTTACATTTTCAGAATTATGTATGTATGTCGTCGTTCCACCGTTATACTTCGGCCAGCTTGTCGTCACGTTGCTGCTGCTTCGTGCCAGCTCACCGGCCGAAGAACGGTAAGCCGCTTCATCGGATGTCCCCAAGTTTTCCTGTTCCTGCTGCTGTCGATATGCCCTTCCGTTCAGCGGATCCTCCGGATCCCAGTCAGATGGATACGTTGCTGTCGATACATCCAACACTTCGGTCTCATCGGAAGCAGAATCTGCGGTCTGATAAACCGCTGTCTGCCCTGCTCCGTCAGCTTCTGCTGCATATCCTGTCACACTGCCCATGGAAGCTATCATGGATGCAATCAAACACATTGCCGCAAATCTTTTCATTTAAAACCTCATCTTTCTTTCCTATGTTCTGGCCAGATCAAAAAATCTGTTTTTTTGCTCAATTACTTTTATTATAGCGGCATTCCACAGACAGAACAAGACAAAATTCATCATTCCTGCGTGTTTTTTAATCCTTTTTTTAATTATTTATCGACCATCTGTTCTTTTCTGACAAGAAAGTGTGCTATCACACACTTACGCGTTTAAAACTATCAATAGCACATCTTTCTTGCCCGCGCCGAGCACGCTTGCGAAGCAACAATTTCTTCTCGTGCGAGTGCGCATTGTTTGCACGAAGTGCTTTTGTTTGACAGGAAATTCAACATAATTTCCTATCAAACAAAAATTTACACTACCTCAACCTGAAGTCCTGTCACCTGACCGTTTTCCATCTGATAATTATACCGGATCATCACCCTCTGATTTCCTTCCACGTAGTAAGGCACAGTGCCGGTATAAGGACCGTTCAGTTCAAAATTCACCCTGCCGTCATTGCATGCCCACAAACCGTTTGCATTTGCTGCAAAACTGTCCGGTTCCGCATGTGTTTCTGCCATTTTCCAGTAAGCGCAGCGTCCGTTGTTAATCATCCACCAGGCAGTTTCACCATCAATGCTGCCATACACAACGTCTTCGTAAGAATCATCAAATCGTCCGTTTGTAACATAATAGCAGGAATATCCATCCGCCATTACAAATCCTGTCGTTTCATAGCTGTATCTGCCATTTTTCACATACCACAGCGTACCCTTGTAATCCACGAATCCATTATAAGAGAAATCTACTTTGTGGTTTTTCACATACCACCAGCTTCCATCATAGTACACCAGTGTTTCTTCGTCATACTTTTTGTCATTCCCGGTGCAAATATAGCCGTCTGTCACCTGCCACCATGCAGTCTCTCCATTCAGAGTCAGATACGCCAGACTATTATTTTCTTTCTGTACACGGCCATCCTGAACCAGATAACATTTCTCATTCTCATATACCAGACCGGTGTAAGAGAAATCCACCTGACCATTTCGCACATACCACGCATCCTCTGCCAGATGGTAGTAATGATCCCTTGCCCGAACAATTCCCGTACGGGAAAAATCTATCTGTCCGTTTGTACTCACATACCACCAGCTGCCGTCATCCGGATTTGGAAGCAAGGTATAAGTAATCTGTTGTCCTTCTAAAAATCCATACCAGCCTTCTGTTCCATCTAGATTCATATAATATACACCGGAGCAGGTCTGATCTATCTGACCACCCACGAGCCAGCAATATTTTTCGGCGGGTATAACATGATCCGGATAAATATACGCACCGTTGAGACTGAAATCTACCTGACCGTCTCTGACATACCACAGATGTCCGGTTCCGTTTTCATCCCTCACAGACTTGAAACCGTTTTTGGAAAAATCTACCTGACCGGTCAGCGTATCAATGCACCACCAGCCGGCTTCATTTGGCAGCAGATTTGCTACTTCAGACGGTGCTGTCGTCGCCAGCTCTCCTTTGTAAAATCCATACCAGCCGGATACACCATTTACCGTTGTGTAATAGACACCATGCACACGTTCATACGTTTTTCCATTTACAAAATAATATTTGTACGGTATATGGAAGTTCTCACTTTTTCCTTCCAGCACACCGGAAAATCCGAAATCTACCTGCCCGTTTTTCACATACCAGGTTCCTGCACTATTCTGACACACACCGGTATAGGAAAAATCAACCTCGGCATCTTCCCCGATGTACCACCAGGAACCATTGTACTCCACCAGCTGATGATATGCCCCGGTCACCATGCCGTCCTTAAAATTATACCAGCCCTCAGTGCCATTGATCGACACATAGCAAAGTCCGTTCACACCGGTATCCACCTTACCATCTGTCACATAGTACCAGTTCGTCCTGTCGTTCTCTCTCTGACTGACCACACCGGTATGATCAAATTGTACTTTTCCTTTCGCAACATACCAGGTTCCTGCTTCGTTGGCACACAGACCGGTGTAGGAATTGTCCACACGGTACCTGCCAACATACAGCCACTCATCCCCAACCGGCTGCAATGTACCGTTTGCTTTGTCAGACACTTTTCCATGTTCCATATAGTACCAGTTACCGTCGTTGAGCTGCTGCATTCCATGTAACGTCATCGGATCGGTACCCTGGGGCAGTTCCGGTGCTGACGCATCCTGCACAGCCACCGTTTCTGACTGTTCTTCTGCTGCCATGACCGATACCGGTGCTCCTGCTGTCAGGGCTGCCGCCACCACCAGCGCCACTGCTTTTGCAAATCGTTTTTTCATATGTATTTTCCACCTCTCTCCCTGTTTGCATGCCGCGTTATCTGCAGTGATTCTGAGAAGAATATGTCAGCTTTCACTGACCAGAATCACGCACCAAGTCTCACGTGAGTTCGACTTGAATTAGCGATCTAAAACTGTTGCCTGCATAGATGTTACCAGACCATTCTCTACCTGGTAAATATAGCTTACATATATTGAATCCTCTCCGGAAACAGAATAATATGTTCCATATGAATATTCACCGGTCACATCAAAAGCAACCTCGCCATTCACAATTGCCCACAGACCATTTTCATTAGCTGCAAAGCTGTCCGGTTTTCCATTCCATGCCGCATTCGCAGAATGCACACAGTTTCCATCCTTTACCTGCCACCAGCTGTTCTTTCCATTCAATTCCGCATAGATTGCTCCATGGAAAGTTTTATTATACTGACCGTTCTGCACATATGCATAAGTGTCTGCTTCCTCTGTATTGACAAAACCTGTCTTATCGAAGTTTACACGACCATTTTCCACATACCATCTTGTACCATCATGTTCCACAAAACCAGTGTAGGAAAAATCTACCTGACTGTTATATACCGCCCACCAGCTGCCGCCATAATAGGACAATGTGTAGTAATAATTCGTATTGTCAAAGAGGGTACCATGGTCTACTTCCCACCAGCCGTCTTTCCCGTCAATGGTAGCCTGTACCAGTCCGTTCAGATCACTCTGCAGCATTCCGTTCCGGACATATACATAATGGTTATTTATCTTTACCCATCCATTACTGGAAAAATCTACCTGACCGTTTCTGACATACCAGCTATCAAATTTGTCTCCATTTTGATCATATCTTTCAGCAATGCCGGTATAGGAGAAATCAACCAGTCCGTCATCTCCGGTATACCACCAGCTGCCGTCATACGGATTCATCAACACTTCGTCCTCTGTCTGCATTCCCCGAACGAATCCATACCAGTTTGTCTTTCCATTTACTGTGAGCTGGTACACACCATTGACATTCGGATCTACCTGGCCATTTGTGATGTAGCACAGAATGTCTCCATAGTATCTGGTGTGATAATTATAAAGTCCGTTAAAATTGAAATTGATCTGTCCATTTTCCACATACCAGTAATGGTACCAGTCGTCATCCTCCGTGATACCCAATCCGTTACAATTAAAATCTACCAGTCCGGTTTTCGGATTGATATACCACCAGCCGCTTGCATTTGACAGCACTCTGCCCGGCGCTTCGTAGTAGTCATCCGATGTTGCCAGTTCCCCTTTATAGAATCCGTACCAGCCTTCTGCTCCGTTTACCTTTGTATAAAACACGCCGGTCAGATTTTCGTTTGCCTTTCCATTGATAAAATAATACTGGTACGATCTGCTTCCTCTTTTTCCTTCAATCACACCGGTATAACCGAAATCAACCTGACCGTTTCTGACATACCATGTACCTGATTCATTGGATGCAGCGCCGGTATAGTCAAAATCTATCATATAACCGGACATTTTCCACCAGGCACCATTATACTCCACCAGGCTCTCATAGGAATATTTCGGTTTTCCGTCACAGAAATTGATCCAGCCTTCCTCACCGTTGTAGATTCCATAGGCTAATCCACGAAAGCTTTTGTCTACCCGGCCATTTGTTACATAATAAGTAGACGTATTTCCATATTGATCCGTTCCTCTTGCAACGCCGGTATAGCCAAACTGTACCTGACCGTCTTTTACATACCACAGATCATCCCCATTTTTGCCAAATCCGGTAAAAGAAAAATCAATTTTCCATCCGGATACATACCACCAGCTTCCGCATGCCGGTTTTACCGTTTTATTTGCGTTAGAACTCAGCCGACCATCTTCCATATAGTACCAATTACCGTCATTGAGCTGAACCAGACCGTCCAATGTCATTGGATCAACACCGTTGGTCAGTGCCGTTACAGCTGCTTCTTCCTCTGCTGCCTGCATTGCGATTTCCGGCTGTGCTTCCGCTGTCGCAGCTGCATCCGCCGGTGCTGCTTCTGCAGCCATTGCGGACAGTGGTGCACTGATCAGCATAGCTGCCATCATCCCCAGTGCAAGGACTTTTGTCATTCGTTTTTTCATATCCTTCTTTCTCTCCTTTTCTACTGCTCTGGAATAATACTTTCAAGAATGCCCGTTACAGTTTTCCCATTAGTAATACCGCTGCTTTTCCTGCAGCTTACAGAATCACCGCCTGCATCTCTGTTACCAGTCCGTTTACAACATTATATGTATACTCTACCTCAATAGAATAGCTACTACTATAACCAATTCTACCTATTGTTTTATACACACCCGTTATGCCGTAAGAGATTTGACTATTATTCGTAGCCCACAGACCTTCTTCATTTGCTGCAAAGCTCTCTGGTCTCTCATAATGTGACGGTTCAGGACCACCATAATAATCACAATGGCCCTCTTCTATCTGCCACCATGTAGTTTTTCCATCTAATTCTGCATAGAACAGTCCCGAGAAACCATAAGGAAGCCCATGGCCATTCTGAATATAGGTATATCTCGTGGTAGTATCCCCACTCAGGTTTACAAATCCTGTCTTGTCAAAGTTTACACGGCCATTTTCTACATACCAGTTTTCTCCATTATACCCTTTCAAGCCTGTAAAGGAAAAATCAACTTGTCCGCTGTTCAACACATACCACCAGTCGCCATTATAGTATACCAGAAATGTCTCACTGCCACCGCTTTGAACGGTAATAACTCCTTGATCAATCTTCCACCATCCATTTACTCCTTCGACAGTCGCCTGCACCAAACCGGAAACTTCCTTCCGTAATCTGCCATTTTCGACCAAGTAATATCTTCGCAAGTAACGGGTATTTCCATCAGCTGCCACACAGCCGGAATAAGAGAAATCGACCTGTCCGTTTCTGATATACCAGGTGTCAGATGTATCCCCTGTCCAATCATGCCGGGTTCCCATTCCGGTATAACTGAAATCAACCAGTCCATCTCTGACATACCACCAGCTGCCATCGTTTGGATTCATTAACACTTCGTTATAAGCCTTTTTACCTCTCCATAAACCATGCCAGTCTGTTTTTCCGTTTACCGTATACTGATATACACCATTGACGGTTTCATCTACCTGACCATTTTTCACATAATACACACCCCCGTACAATTCAAGAAATCCGGTATAGTTAAAGTCTATCCGTCCGTTCTTCACATACCAGTAATGATACCGATCATCTCCCGGAAACACAGTTTTTCCCAATCCGGTATAACTGAAATCAACCGTTCCGTGAATGGGATCGACATACCACCAGCCACTTTCATTCAAAAATAAGGTACCATAAGAATCTTCGTATTCCTCAAAAGTTGCAATGGCACCATTCTGAAATCCATACCAGTTTGTTTTTCCGTTTACGGTTGTATAATATAAACCAGTCAGCCCTTCATCCAACTTTCCATTTACAAAATGATATTGATATGGTATTACAAAAGGTCCGTCAATCACCTCGTACTCAAGTATTCCGTTATATGAAAAATCGACCTGTCCGTTTCTGACATACCAGCCACCGGCTTCATTGTAGGCGATTCCGGTATAGGAGAAGTCAACCTTTCTCTCATCACTGACATACCACCATGCGCCATTATATTCCACCAGCTCTTTGCCTTTGTTCAAATACCCTTCATGGAAGTTATATCCGTCATGGAAGTTATACCATCCCTCCACACCGTCTACGGTTCCATAGGCTAATCCGGTATAGTCTGTGTCCAATCGTCCATTTGTCACATAGCAAACGTAAGTACGATTCGTTTCATCCTTTGCAGTCACAATTCCGGTATAACCGAACTGTACCTGACCATTCTGAACATACCAATTATCAGCGCCATTCCTGCCGAATCCGGTATAAGAAAAATCTACTCTGCAACCACCTACATACCACCAGCTGCCACATGCCGGTTTTACCGTTTTATTGGCAGCACCACTCACCCTGCAGTTTTGCATGTAGTACCAGTTGCCGTCATTCAGCTGAACCAGACCGTCCAATGTCAGTGGATCAACACCATTGGGCAGTGCCGTTCCAGCTGCGTTTTCATCAGCTGCCTGCATTGCGATTTCCGGTTGTGTTTCCGCTATCACTGCTGCGTCCGCCGGTTGTGTTTCCGCTGTCACTGCTGCGTCCGCCGGTGCTGCTTCTGCAGCCATTGCGGACAATGGTGACCCGGCCAGCATAGCTACTGCCATCCCCAATGCAAGAATTTTTTTCAGTCTCTTTTTCATTGTTCTCTCTTAACTCTCCTTTCCAAGAACAAAGCGGACAAGTCCGCTTCAAACTCCCTGAATCCCTCAATCTTTGAGGGACTTGTTACGCTTTGCGCGCCAGATGCAGTCTGCTTTAGCAGACATATTCCACATGCATCTGGTCGCATCCTCGCGGAGCGTTTTTTGTTTGATAGGAAATTCATCGTAATTTCCTATCAAACAAAAAAGCTGTCCCCGGAATATCATAAACATCACTGTCACATTGCTTATGATCGTTCCAGGACAGCCCTTTACTTACAGTTATCCGTACAGAAACGCCCGCACTATTATTGTTGTAGCTGATCCCCCTCAGCAACATGAACTGTCATGGTAATAACCTGACCATTTACTACTTCATACATATAATGGATTGAAACATATGTGGAATCATTCCGCATTAATCCTTGGCTATGCTCATAAGTACCACTCTTGCTGAAATCAATCTTGGAATTATCATAATACCATACTTTGCCGCCATACTCTGCAGTACCTGTAAAAGCATTTGGAACGCATCCGCCTCCTTCAACGCACCACCATGCAGTTTCGCCATTGATGGTTCCCTGTGCAACCGTATACAGTTCATGATTTACATATCCGTTAATCACATAATAATAGTAAATATCAGAAGCCGGATCCTTGATAAATCCGTTTGCGCCAAAATCAATCTGTCCGTTTCTTACATACCATGCACCATTGGTTTCATTTACATTGTCATAGACAAATCCGGTATAGGAAAAATCTACCTTTCCATTGGAAACAGCCCACCAGCCTGCATCATTGGAAACAAGTTCATACCAGGGATTCTCATTCTTGTCATTATTATGATCATGCATGATGTAGCCATTTTTTACATAATACCAGCCATATTCATCATCGACGGTAGTCTCTACCAGACCATTGAAATCCCAATCCAGCATTTTTCCATTCTGATAGCACTTATACGTACCGCTCATCTCCTGCAGCGTGCCGTTAAAGCCAAAATCAATCTGTCCGTTTCTTATATAATACTCACCATACGCTGTTTGTGCTCTGCCTGTATAAGTAAAATCTACCATTCCGTTTTCACCGACATACCACCAGGTACCATCGTCTTTTTTCATAAGAGCCTGATCAGATGCCAGCCAACCATCTACAAATCCATACCAGCCTGGTACACCATCAATGGTTGTCCAGAGAATACCATCATAGTTACAGTCTGCTTTTCCACCGGTTACCGCATACAGATCATAGTAATCATATCCAAAATCAAGTTTGTATGGACGCTGTTTTACAAAGCCGTTATAACCGAAATCAATCTGTCCGTTGTTCATATACCAGATGCCATAGTCATTTTCAGCCATACCGGTATAATTAAAATCTACCAGACCGGTTTCCGGATTAATGTACCACCATCCACTTGCATTGGAAAGAACATAACCAATCGTCGGTCCATAGTACCAGTCTCTGTTTGCCAGCTGACCCTTGTAAAAACCGTACCATCCATAGTTTCCCTTCACTTCGGTATAATATACACCGGTCAGGTCCATCTGCTGCATACCGTTTACAAAATAAGTCTGGAACGGAACTTCCATCCCATCAGCAACCACCTGATCGCCTTCTGCTCTTCCGGTAAAACTAAAATCAACTCTTCCGCCTTCGACATACCATTCAACATCATTGAAATAAGCAGTACCATTGTAATTGAAATCAATCTTTCCGTCCTCTGCAATGTACCACCAGGATCCGCCATACTCTGCCAGGCTGGTATCCGGATATTGATCCCACATACCATTCTGGAAATAGAACCATCCATCTTCTCCGTTCAGTGTTGCCTGTGCCAGACCGGTAAATCCGGTATCTACCCGTCCATTACTGATATAATAAAGAGTCTGATGTGTTTCATCTGACCCTTCATCTGTGATTGTCATGGCAAGTGGACCGTTGTAGTCAAACTGGATCCGACCATTCTTTACATACCATTCAGAGCCACCGTAAGTTTCCAAGCCTTCATGTGAAAAATCAACTTGTCCGTCTTCAACATACCACCATCCGGCACTGTTTGGATACAGACCGTTAACATACTGCCATTTTCCATGATTAAAATAATACCAGTTTCCATCATCCAGCTGGATAACGCCATCTAAGGACATCGGATCCACACCGTTAACCACCGGATTCTGTGATGCATCATCAAAATCCTGTGATGCAATACCGGCATCCACTTCTGTCTCATCAGCTGAATCTGCACTTTCTGCCACAACAGCTGTTTCTCCTGCCTGATCTGCCGCATTTACTTCAGATGCCATGGCAGATAAGGGTGCCCCGGCAAACATTGCTGCGGTCAGTCCCAGTGCAAGCACTTTTGCTAATCGTTTTTTCATTTTCTTACTCTCCTTTTCTGCAAAAAAAGCTGTCTCAAAGATGTAATAGCACTACTGTCACACATTACTATCACATCTCCGAGACAGCTTCTTTGCTGATAATTTTATTCTACCAGTTCCATATTCTGCTGTCAACGATGAAAACCGTCATATGCAGCACCTAATGATATCCAGCGTATTCTTCCTTCAGAAAATGCCCTTTCCGATCTGCTTACATATAGTTAGTTAGATGTGCAGTGATTCTGAGAAGAATATGTCAGCTTTCGCTGACCAGAATCACGCACCAAGTCTCACGTGCGTTCGACTTAAATTGTGTTTTCCAGTTCCAGAACAACCACTTCGCAACTCCGTAGATTTAAAGTATCTACTTCAAAGTCTACCATTTCCTCTGTCCGGTTCGAAAGCCATATTTTTTTTATGCCGCTTTTCAGTTTCATTGTTGCAGCATCCTTTCCGAAATTAGCAGCCACAAGAATACATCTGGATTCATCTTTACGGTAAAATGCCATGATTCCGTCCACATTTTCATATTCCGGAAGAAATTCTCCATAGGTAAATACTTCTTTCAGTTCTTCCGATTTACGCAGTGCAACCAGTTTGCGATAATAATTCAGAACTGAGTCCGTATCCTGCTCCTGGGCTTTCACATTCACCTCTTTGTAAGAAGGATTTGCCTTTAACCATGGAGTTCCTTTTGTAAAGCCGCCATTTTCCTCATCGGTCCACTGCATCGGTGTTCTTGCATTGTCACGACTCATTCGGCTGCATACTTCCAAGGCTTCCTGATCCGATAATCCCGCTTCACGGGCAGTATGATACTGGTCTTTTGTACTGATATCATTAAATTCTTCCATGCTGCTCCATTTGGCATTTCTCATCCCGATTTCCTGCCCCTGATAAATGAAAGGAATTCCTCTAAGCAGAAGGCTGATGGTGCCAAGCATCTTGATTCCGTCCGGTGTCTGAGCATAAGATGGCAAAAATCTGGACGCCCCTCTTGGCTCATCGTGATTTTCAATGATATTCGCCTTAAATCCATACTGTTGTGTTTCTAATTGTGCCTGAATGATCGCAGCTCTCCATTTCGCAAATTCCAGCTTCGGAGCATCATACCATCCATGTTCACCATCACTGAGCATATGGGCGCTAAAATCAAATATTGTTGAAAAATGACCAGTTTCACCAATAAATTCCGGTAATTCATCCGGTTTCATATTAAATACTTCTCCGACTGTAAAAGCATCATACTTTTCAAAAGTTGACTCTTTCAGATCTTCCAACAGCTCCCCTACTCCTTCTACGCTTTCAACCATCTTGCAGCAGCTTACCAGACCATCTTTTCCATCCGGTGCAAAATCAGGAAAGTTCAGATCTTTCTTGATGTTTATGATTGCATCGATTCGAAAACCGGAGAGACCCTTTTCCAGCCACCAGTTGATCATATGATACAGTTCCTGGCGTAGCTTCGGATTTTCCCAATTCAGATCCGGCTGTTCCTTTGCAAACATGTGAAAATAATACTTGTCTGTTCCCGGTATTTTTTCCCAGCAGCTTCCTCCAAAATAGGAACGGTAATTGCTCGGTGGATTACCGTTTTTTCCCTTGCGGAAATAAAAATAATCAGCAAACTCACCCTCCGGATCAGCTAAAGCTTTCTGGAACCACTCATGTTTGTCAGAGCAATGATTAATAACCAGATCCATAATAATATGCATGTCTCTTTTTTTTGCTTCCGCCAGCAATTCATCAAATTCTTCCATTGTTCCGAATTCTTCTGCAATTGCATAGTAATCCGCAATATCATATCCCTGGTCTACAAATGGTGATTTATAAATAGGTGATAACCAGATAATATCGATTCCTAATTTTTTCAGATAATCCAATTTAGAAATAATTCCTCTCAAATCTCCGATTCCGTCTCCATTTGTATCCAGAAAACTCTTTGGGTAAATCTGATACGCTACTTTGTCATGCCACCACTTTTTTTCCATTTTTATCAACCTCTTTCATCTATAATCATAGTATTTGTTCGCCATTGCGTTATCGCTTTAGCTGTATTATACTGCTATTATATAATCTCAATCGCAACAAATCTTGCATTATTTTTTCATTTTATAACACAATACTGCCATTGTAGGAGATCTCAAAAATATGAAAACACCACATTCACTTATACCGGAGCAAAAAGAAAATGCTAAACATGGAGAAATTTATTTTCCGATCCAGAAATATATTACAACGCTGACAGAGGAAGCTCCTGTCATAACAACGCACTGGCACGGGGAATCAGAGCTTACCCTCATAACAAAAGGTTCCTGTGTCTACCAGATTGATTTAATTGAATATGAAGCAAATGCCGGGGATATTCTGTTTATTCCTCCCCTACTGCTGCATTCCATTATCCTGAAAAACAGTCAGGACTTCTGTTCGGAAACATATGTATTCCATATGAATCTTCTGGGAGGGAATACTGCAGACATCTGTTCTACCCGCTATCTTACGCCCATGGCAAACCATGAATTATCTTTACCCTATCTCATTACCGCGGATCATCCTGCATATAATTCTCTCCGCAAGTCTTTTGCGCAGCTTGCTTCCCTATACGATACCCGGATGTTTGGATATGAACTAGCCATAAAATCTTATCTGCTACAGATACTTTTTCTTCTGCTCCAGTACAGCAGCACAAAATTCTCCACGGAATCAGACTCTTCCGACAAATTAAAAATTGTACTTGATCATATTGATCTGCATTATGCAGAAGCTCTGTCGGTTTCTGAACTTGCAAAGCTTTGTTATTTCAGTGAGTATCATTTTATGCGCTTTTTCAAAAAACACATGAATATGACCTGCATTCAGTATATTAACAATATTAGACTGGAAAAAGCGGTAGCGTTATTTGAACATGGAAACACCTCCATATTAGAGGTGTCTTTATCTGTTGGCTTTCATAATCTTTCTTATTTTTACAGAGCATTCAAAGCAAAATACCATATGACACCGCTGGCCTTTATAAAAAGATTAGAACTGGATTCTGTATAAACTCAGCCAGGTCGATCACCTGCACCGCACCGTGAATATCTACAAGGACACTCCATATCGTGCCGCCCTTAAAGTTCTCTGGAGATTGGGTAATGAGCCTTGTCATTGGCTGTATCCTTCCCACTATTATACTATCTACGCAAATGTAATATTCATCCCGGCAAACAACTCTCCAAGACTTGTATGCAATGGTTCTGATTCCGATCCAAGCACATGATCACTATGTATGATCTGATACTCTGAATTTTCTTCCAGTTTTTTAATAAGCTTTGCTGTATTGATTGCATCATCCAGCCCATCATGAAAATGTCCATCCGGTTCAATCTCACAAAGATCAAGTGCGTCTGCCAGCCCTACATTTCGGTTAAATCCATAACGTAAATCAAACGTTCTCTGATAATCGGTCCACCGATCCGGGTTCATAAATTCATCAATCTGTGGAGCCGCAATCTTTTTACTCCTAATCTCATGTTTCAACTGCTGATAATCCGTATTGCTCCACGCAAACACCTGATACTCCCGGTCTCCGATCCAGTCCAGTAAGCGCTGCAATGCTTCCTGAATCACCGGTGCATGTTTGATCTGGTCATTGTGAATTCCGGTCATCTTCGAAATAAAATTGTCTAATACACCATATTCCGGATGCACATACTGACAGATTGTTGCGATTGGTTCGTAATTCTCCCCCAGGAGCACACCACCAATCTGAATGATTTCATGTTTATATTTATATCTGCTCCGGTATATGTCTGATACTCCACACATTTCCAGATCCAGCACCAAATAATTCATTTATCCATTTCCTCCCGTTTCTCCGGCAAACATCGTGCCCCGCATTCCAGCCCTGCCATACCTCTAGTCCATTGCGTCTTCCCAGTAATCATATGCATCATCATAGCCGTCATCATAATCTCCATCACCAAATTCTTCGGCCCAGTCCTCAGCAAAATCATCTGCATCATTATAATCTTCTGCATCATATGGATCTGTGTAAACATATTTGTTTTTGGACGAACTGCCTGATCCCGAATTAGAATGGTACTTTTTCTGACTCGTTGTATTTGAAGAACTTGATGCGTTATTATTTGTCACCGATCCATAATCCGGATGTTCCTTCTCATAACAATAGACCATGCTGCCATCTACATATAAGTCAAAACTTCCATAGTCACAGGATCGTATTTCATAACAATGTGTATGATCTTTACCATAAATTATAAATGGATCTTCCTTACTCTGATTCAAAACATATATTCTGGTTTCAACATTTTTCTTTTTATCGTACCTGTCAAAATGAGATAACCCCCACCAGAAATGATGACTTTTTACACCGATTTTCGCACTTTCTAAATCTTGCATTTTATGATAAAACATATTTACATAACCAGAATCCTTGTAGCTTTTATAAAAATCATCAATATTATCACTGGTATAATCAACCGTATAATAATAACTATACTTGGCAGGTTCATCCGTATCCAGGTCGATTACATTCTCTGCCTCTTCTTCTGAGCAGCTACTGTATGTAACCTTCAAATCCAGTTCTCCATCATCCCATGCATCCGACATTTCCTCTTCCACTTCTGCCACATATTTCTGCATATATTTCTCAGCAAATTCCATCGACCTTTTTTCTTTCGGTGATGCACAACCTGTAGTTGCCATTAAGGATGCCATCACGCCTGCCAATAATCTTTTAAACATAACTACTCCTCCCGCTGCTATACACGACTCAATTCTAAGTAAAATCTGGTTTTAGAAATCATCACTAAAATCACTGTCATAACTGTCGCCATCATCAAAATCACTGTCAAAGTCTTCGTCACTGTCAAAATCTTCGATTTCATCCGTAGAACTTGTCAGCCAGTCCAACTCATTTAATGTTTCCTTCTTGTCAAGTTCCCCATCACGATCCCAGTCAAATGTTCTGTCAAAACCTCTATCCAATTTTTCATTCCAATCTCTCATGATACCTTTCCCCCATGACCTCTGTTATCATAATGATTAATCTCACCAAACAGCCCCGGCTGGCTGGTTCCCGTTTTGTGGCCACTTGCATCATAATTATTCATACCACCAAACAAACCCGGTCGGCTCTCACCGATCTTTCTGCCATTTGCATCGTAATGATTGATATTTCCAAATAAACCTCTTCTGCTGTAACCGTCTTTTCTACTCATAATTGATTCTCCTCCGACTAAAAATGTGATATCTGATATATTTTCGTATCAGTATTTGTTGTTCTGTTCCTTTGTTGTCTTTATAACAAGGTAACTGGTGGGGTATAAAAACACCAGCTTACTATAGTGCTTGTTGTTTTTTGATGATTCAAGTATAATAAAATTATAAAAAGAAATACACATGCAACATGTGGAGTTACCCTCTGATATTCCTCATGTTTAGTGGCATACAGGGAGGTTATTCTCATGGGAAAGCAATCTATTAGAGAAAATAAGACAATTTACCAGATTTTCCGGGAAACCGCCGGACTCACCAGGTCTGAGGCCAGTGAAAAAATGGCGGCTGTATCAGACTCAAAAATTGAAAAATTCGAATATGAACTGCAGGATCCTACACCTTACGATATCGTTCAAATGGCAGATGCCTATAAACGCCCGGATCTGTGCAATTATTTCTGTTCTCATAAATGTGAGATCGGCCATCGCTATGTTCCGGAAGTAGAAGTTTCTGATTTGTCAGATATCATACTTGAAACCATCGCCAGCTTAAACGAGATCAATCCGCTCACTACGCGCCTGATCCAGATTGCACGTGACGGCAAGATCAGTGATGATGAAATAAAAGATTTTGCATTCATCAGTAAAAAGCTGGATGAAATCTCTCTGGCTGTGGATGCATTAAATCTCTGGGTAGATAAAACTGCCAGTGAACAGAAGCTTAATATTGAACTGCTCCATTCCGAAAAAGAAAATTTAAAATAAAGGCAAACCTGACATAAGGCAGCGAACCAACTGTGCCTGTCATCATTTCGTTATGACAACATCCAATCGGTCCACTGCCTTATTTTTACATTTGCTGTAATTGATTCACTATGTATTCTGTTCTCCGGATTGCATCTTCCACCTGATCTTTTGCATGATTGATCCGATCCTGTACCATCCAGTCCACAATAAATCCGTCAAAAAAATAATCTGCAAATGAAAGGAAATCCCCTGTATTGATATTCAGATCACATGCCATATTGACATCGTTCAGTTCTCTGCTGAAATTGCGAAGGTCATATTTCGCCTGTTCCATATTTTCCTTTGCCTGATCCATTTTAGAATGTTTCAGCATCGTTGAGAAAAATCCACCGCCAAACATATCCACCAGTCCCCAGTTTTTTGCACTGTTCAGATTTTCTCTGGCTGTTCGCAGACTGCGTAGTGCCCGGTTCCCGGCATCAATAGCTTCTCTTTTTTCTTTTTCTATATCATACATTGCTTTTATCTCCATTTCGTCTGACTTAGGCTTTCGATGCAATCAGTGCAATGATTCCGCCAACAATCAATATTGGAAGTGCGATATAAATCAGTCCACCGATTACCAGGGCAATCAGGATCACCGGAAAAAATACAACCGTACACAATAATTTCAAGATTCCCCAGGATGCTCTGATTCCGAAAATACTTAATTTAAAAATAAACCAGATCATAAAAATTGCAAATAAAATTGATAACATGTTCTTCTGCTCCTTCTGCCATCTTTTCAGGAATGGCTCAATGTACTTGTCTTTCTTTTTTTTTAGGGATAAAGTCTGATCTGTTTCTGACACCTATTTTTTGACTGAATGTCGGATTCTTATCGATTTTATCAATCAGCCGTATCCTTTTGATTCTTTGTTCTACATTCACCGTGTCACCTCATTTCGACTTACCTGTTGTCTTCCTAACTGATACCGTCAGTATAACGGAAACACATTCCAAAATACATATCTCATTTGCAGATTTACACCTATCTATTTCTCATATTTTGAGAATTGTATACTGTCGCTGCAACCGCTCAATTTCTTCTTTCATCTGTTCCACTACTTCATCCGGAGAAATGATTTTCACTCCTTCTCCAAGTGAAATAATCCATCCCAGAAACTGTCTGCTGACATGCACCTGCACATTGACCGTAAAATACTCATCGTCCTTTGGAATCATCATCACATCGTTGCCAAAACGGTCTATAATTACTCCTGCCAGATAATTTGCAACCAGTAATTTTACATTCTGTTCTTTTCCGTTAAACATACCAAAGCTCTTTTTCGCATAATCAGCCATATCCAGTTTTTTGAAATATTCTCTGCCTTCTCTGTCCTCTTCGGACATCTGGATATGAAGCATCTTATCCACACGGTAATGCTTAATCAGACCGGCTACGGAATCATATCCCACCAGATAATAATTCTCATCATCCCAGGATAATCCCCACGGGCTGATATGATACCAGGCACCACCATGACGCAGCTCCATTTCTTTTTTTACATTCCATTGATAATACTGAAAGCGGATCTTTTTATTTTCCGATATTGCATTGTGAATGGCATCCACGGTATAGTAAATGCTCTCATTCATGGTCTTGATTCTGCCTGAGACATATACCTGACGCTGCAGTTTCATCGCATCGTATCTGCTGACCAGCTTTTCCAGTTTTCCGATCAGTTCATTTGTCTTCCTCTCTGTGATAAATTTAGATGACTGGATAGCATCCACCAGAAGCTTTAATTCCGGCAGTTCAAACGGTCGTCTTACCACATGATAATGATATCCTTTTCCTACAGGCTCCCCTTCCACTTCAATTCCCAGTTTTTCCAGATCTCGCAGGTCATTGTAAATGCTTTTTCGGTCTGCAGTGACTTCATATTCTGCCAGAGTTTTCATGATTTCCGGCATCGTTATATAATGTTCATCATCAGTCTTATCCAGCATGATCTGTGCCAGACGATATAATTTGAATTTCTGATTCGATCCTTTTGGCATAATGTGTGTTCCCCTTTTACATTGATGTCATCAGTATAACACAAATCCTAGGTTCTCGTTATCATCACACACATTTATTCGATCTTTTCTTAGCTTTAATGTCAAAGATGGAAAAAATCCTCCAAGACAATAGGTATTTCACTATCTCTTAGAGGATATTTCTTTACTTTAAATGGTATCTGGTAATATTTTTCCAATTTTCCGGGAAGCCCATTTTATTCAATAATTCAGTTTCGCTTATCCTTATTTTAACTGTGCTCCATCCGTGACATGCTCCCACCACTTAAATCACAGATTTTGAAGTGGGGGCTTCTTGCTC
>ERZ832973.900-NODE-900-length-29509-cov-7.024920_pt1 | contig 29509 bp, 29 predicted proteins | sample MGYA00519950_ERZ832973 | MGnify/ENA primary metagenome ERZ832973 (study PRJEB31850, sample SAMEA3708734) | human gut metagenome | biome: human gut; feature: human-associated habitat; material: faeces | place: China | collected 2014 ... | reverse complement strand
ATATATGGCAAATCATCTTTTTTCGGCATGTCATTTCACCCCCTTTACTAATTTCCATTGTACTACTAAAATTACATTCAAAACGATAAAAATAGCGAAGAAGGTAATTACTAATGTCTAAGTTAGATGATGCAGTATACGCAAGAGGCTATATTTATAATTTTCACTTCCATCTTATTTGGGTTACTAAATATCGGAATGCCACATTTACAACGCCAGCACTAGTCAACGAGATGAAGGATATTCTAAGATACATTGCCGATCTTCATGATATTACGATAGAAAAAATGGAAGTGATGTCAGATCATGTTCATATGTTGATCAGTTTTAAGTCCAAGTATTCAGCAACGAATATCGTTAAGGTACTGAAGGGGGGCAGCGCGCGAATATTCCTGCGTAATCATCCAGAAATCAAGCAAAAGCAGTACTGGGGCGGCCATTTGTGGTCACGCAGCTATTACATGGGGACACTGGGGAACATGAGCAAGGAGGTTGTAGAGCGTTATATTGCTAACCAAAGGACGACCAAAAGCAACGCTTTAAAAGAAAATAGCGCCTTACAGCGCTAATAAGAGGACATTCCTCCCCCGATTAAAATCGTGGGATTCCTGCCCAAGTTTTAATTGAACACGGCTGAGCGGGATTTTCCCATGGCACTGAATCTGGCATCATCATTGAATCCAATCTGTACGAATATTGGGGTGACGATTGGCTCATTGACGGCCTCGATTGGTATTCGGTACATTAAATTGGCACAGATTGGCTGGTTGGGGTGCGGCTATGCTCTGATTGGCGTTTTGGGTTCAATGATTTTGCTAAAAGCATTGAAACGATCGAATTCCAAAAGTTAAAACGTGATGTGAGCAAACATTCATCTAGCCAGCTCTTGATTGAAAGTTATGGTAAAATGATGTCAGCAAATTTTTCATGAGGAGTTTTAATATTGCAAAAATTTCATTTGATAGCTACTGCGGCAGCCGGGATTGAAGCCTTGGTAGGCAAGGAGCTGCGAGCACTGGGCTATGAAACGCAGGTCGAAAATGGCCGGGTGCGTTTTGAAGGCGATCTGCGCGATATCATGGTGGCCAATTTCTGGCTGCGGACGGCTGATCGGGTCAAGATTATCGTGGGTGAGTTTGATGCGACTGATTTTGACAGCCTGTTTGAACAGACCAAGGCATTGCCATGGGAAGACCTGCTGCCGATTGACGCGGCTTTTCCGGTTGAGGGCAAGAGTCATCACTCACAGCTGCATAACGTTCCCAGCGTACAGGCAATCGTCAAAAAAGCAATCGTTGACCGTTTGAGTACCGTCTATCATCGACGGACGCGGCTGAGTGAAACCGGGGCGACCTATCCGCTGGAAGTTGCTATCAATAAGGATCACGTACTGTTAACGCTTGACACGACTGGCCCCAGCCTGTTCAAGCGCGGCTATCGCAAGGGTAAGGGGGGCGCGCCATTAAAAGAAAACATGGCAGCGGCTCTGGTGATGCTTGCCCACTGGTTCCCAGATAATCCGTTCGTAGATCCCGTTTGTGGTTCAGGAACGATTCCTATCGAGGCCGCCTTACTTGGTCATAATATTGCTCCTGGCATCAATCGCGACTTTCAATGTGAGCGCTGGGTCAATCTGATGCCAGAAAACCTAGGCGATGACGTACGTGATGAAGCCGATGCCAAAGCTGACTATGACATCGAATTAGATATTCATGGCTACGACATTGACCAGAATATGATCGATATTGCCCAGCGAAACTGTCAGGCGGCTGGCTTGACGCATGACATCACGTTTAAACAGTTGGCGGTCAAGGATTGGCACACTGATAAGATTAATGGCGTCATCGTAGCCAATCCGCCATATGGTGAACGTTTGAGCGATCAAGAATCAGTGCGCGAGCTGTATCGGCAAATGGGCGAGATCTACCGGCCAATGACGACTTGGAGTAAGTATATCTTAACGGCCGATTTAGAGTTTGAAACCTACTATGGTCAAAAAGCCACTAAACGCCGCAAGCTTTACAACGGTGCCTTAAGAACGGATCTATTCCAGTACTGGGGTAAGAAGAAACGGTAGTAGCTCAAAAAACCTGTATGTCAACTATATCAACGGGTTTGGAAGCTGTGAAACATCTTATGGTGGCAGATTGGTGGCTTTCTATCTCGATTATAGTGAGAAGATGGTATCGTCCCACTTAGATTTTGCTGCTTGAGTAACGTGCAGATAAATGTTTCGGGTAGTTTCTGAGTCAGCATGCCCAATCAAAAAGCCAAGCACCTTATCCGGCAGCTTGGCTTTTAGTTTGCAAATTAAACTTTGGCATCCCATTCCAGGAAAAACTCATTTAAAAAGTCTTCCATGATCTGCTGACGATGAGCGGCTATTTTGCGTGCTGTTTCCGTATTCAGCATGTCTTTGATTTTCAGCAGCTTTTCGTAAAAATGATTAATAACGGTCTCATCGCGTTCCGTACGGTATTCTTCACGATTCATGTGCTCACGCGGCTTGATCAGCGGGTCATAGATGCGCTCGCCATGGCTGCCACCGTAATAGACGGCCCGAGTGATGCCGATGCTGCCCAAACCGTCCAGCCAGTCGGCATCCTGGACGATCTGGCCCTCGCGCGAAAGGGTCGGTCGTGCATCGCCTAGCGTATCAGCAAATGACATGTTGGAAATGATATCCATGATTGCTTGGATCTGCTCATTGGTCAGGTCAATGCGCCGCAAGAAATCTTCCAATTCTTCCTCGGCTTCTTTTACGCTGATTACCAGCTTCTCGTCAATCGTATCGTGCAGATAGGCCGCGGCAACGGCAATAAACTCATTGGCAGCTTCGGTTTCAATCAGTTTTTTGGTCATTCGTACGACGCGCATGATGTGGTCGAGACCGTGTCCAGTACTGTCACTGCCCAGTTTTTGGATGGTGTAGCGTTTGATGGCCTCCAATTGTGCTGCTTGTTCCATAAATCTTTCCCTCTTAATAATTGTAGTCGCAAATGTCACCACTCGATCGTAAGCCAATTTAAGCGGTTTGGCAAGTAGAAAACCATAAATTAGGGCAATGAGATCGCTTGGCAGATGAATTGGTCTAAGAAACGTTTTGCAACATTTGCTTCGTGCAAAATCGGTCTGGTCATCTAAAATAGAACTAACAGCAGCTATGAGAGGTGAAAATTTTGAATCTATTGTTTTCAATTGACGATCGTTTTTGGCGCCAGATGCTGACGGTCCTAAACTCGATCCGACTTAATTCCCAACCGCGCCAGCTTGACGTATACGTGATTCAATCACAGGAACTGGTGCACATGCCAGAGATCCGCAAAACTTGTGAACTCTGGGGGATGAACTATCATCCGATTATTATCAGAGATGAGGAATTCGATCAGGCACCGGTTACCGATCGTTATCCCAAGACCATCTATTATCGCTTGCTGGCTCATCAATACTTGCCAAAACAGCTGCATCGCATTCTATATCTGGATGCTGACGTATTGTGCATTAATGATATTGGACCGCTTTATGATACGGATTTGGATGACTATCTGTATGCTTCAGCAATTCATACCGGCTTGACTGGTACCACGGAAGTCATCAATAAGATTCGCCTGCAGAACTTTGACGCGGATGGCTATTATAATTCCGGCGTGTTGTTGATGAATCTTGATCTGATCCGGCAACGGGTTCATGCAGAAGACATCTACGAATATATCCGAGAACACGTCTTGCTGCTGCCAGACCAGGACGTGCTGAATGCCTTATACGGTAAAGATATTAAGACGGTGCCCGATCAGCTTTATAATTTTGATGCCCGCAAAGGCCAGACCTATGAGACGATCAGCTTTGGCGAGTGGACGCTGGATTGGGTCATCAAACATACGGTAATTCTGCACTATTGCGGTCGTCATAAGCCGTGGCTCGTCGATAAGAACACGGGACGCTATACGGCGCTTTATAAGAATTACTTTCAAATGACGCAGCGGGCGCTTAAACAGGTCGCCGTCAGTCAAGCTGCTCCGACGGCTACTGCCCTGCAGCCAGATTAGCGACTTCCCGCATTTCAACGTCGATGAAAGGCCAATCGCTGGCATCTTTATGGATGGTAAAACGGAAGGCATGCGATTTTAGCTGCCGGAAGACTAAAAATTTGTCTTTTAACTTACAAAAAGTTAGTATAAAGCAAATAGAAAATTACTAGTGCAGCTGAAAGGGGATTGCAATGAAAGTTTTTGTCGCCGGAGCTACGGGACGAGTGGGACAAGCCGTAGTCACTGAACTCCGAAAAGCAGGTCATGAAGTAGTCGCGGGTGCTCGTCATCCAGAAAAGATCAGTCAACCAGATATCTTGAAAGTCAAGCTTGATCTGCATGCCTCCATTACTGAACTGCAAAAAACACTGGGTCAAGTTGACGCGGTAATCTTTGCAGCAGGATCACGTGGCAAGGATCTGCTGCAGGTTGATTTAAACGGCAGCGTTAAACTGGCAGAAGCAAGCCGGCAAAATGGCATTAAACGTTTCATTCAGCTGAGTTCTGCCTTCGCGCTTGAGCAGGATAAATGGGCAGCGATCCCGGCCTTAAAAGCCATTACCGATTACAATATTGCCAAGTTCTATGCGGATCGCTGGCTGATTGATCATCCGGGGTTGGATTGGACGATTATCCAGGCAGGAGTCTTGGATGAGCGGTCAGCTACGGGGATGGTTGCCTTGAATGATGGCAGTTCAGGACATAACGCGATTCCTGACGTTGCCGCCGTATTGGTAAAAACCCTTGAACATCCAAATACGATTGGCAAGGTCATCATGATGCACGACGGCAGCCAGTCAATCGATGCCGCATTAAGCAGCCTAAAGTAGTCTGATCGCCAGAGCTGTTTTTACGAGCGCGGTATTGCCTAAGAGCTCTGATTATGGATGTACATTTGTCTGGGCAGCAGATGGGATTTTTGATCGAACAGTGATTCATTCCAGATCGTGCATCGACTTTATAGCGAACTGCTGCTTAGATTTAAGGCCTTTAATGTGTGGCTCGGTTAGGCGGATAATTGACAGATTATGTGCCTGTGTCAATACCGTTCGATCTAGAGAGGGGAGATTCACGACTATTTTACCTACGATTTTGAATTTTTTAGCCGAAAGTAGGTAAAGTTAGGGATTCCTAATATGATATACACGAAATTTTACCTACTATACATCAATTTTTGGCTGATCGTAGGTAATGATATTTTTGTCAGATGTTTTATTCGCCCCGATTTGAATAATTTGGTGGGGGCATTTTTTTCTGCTAGCCAATAATATCTAATTTGTCTAAAACTGCTTGCTGGCTTGAGGCGGGCTGACAGCTGGTGATCGATTGTAGGCTCGATGTTGCTTGCTTTTCACCTTGGGAGGCTGTCATAAACGGTTGCGAGAAGCTTCCCGTTTGGCTACCAGTCATCATAGGCTGTGGAATCATTGAGCGCATCCCAACAGGCGTTTAGAGGATGCTGTCGTGACTGTTTAAGACAAGTTCAAGTTGGGGCGCATCTATGCCTTGATATCACCAAAATTGTGGCTAAAGACATTCAAAACTTAATTTGCATAATCAAAAGCCGCGTCATGATTTCCGGTTAGGTCGTGCTGCTTATTTGCCCCATAAGAACTTGATCAAGATCGCGTCGACCTGTGGATTCCGGTGCAAAAGCTCATGTTTGGCATTGGCCCCTGTGATGCGCTGTTCTTGATATGATTTGGCGCGACCAGCAACCAGGTACTTTAAGGCTTTGGATGATTTATTGTCCACCTGGCTGTCGGTACCATCGCCCAGATCGCCATAAATATTTAAGACGCGGGCAGTGGTTGGATAAGTATGGCGCAGTTTTTTGAGTTTTTGATATGATTTGGTAGCTGGCGTGGCTTCACCGGTCCGTTCGTTATACTGCAGGTTGGCGGGTTGATTCCAGCCGATTACGCCATCAAAGGTACCAGCCAGTGCGACTTCTTTTTGCAGCTTGGGAAACTTAGAATTGTTGGCGTTTTGCAGCAGGCAGTAAAGAAACGCCATGTTGCCCATCGAATGCGCCTCAACCTGATATTTTTTGAAATGATAGGTTTGGCAGACTTTTTGAATCGCCGCGGCAACGTAATGACCATCCGTAGTATAGTTTGAGTTTTCATTATCGATCAGGTTGACTTCAATGATTGGGTTGATCGCGCCGTGGGGAATCTTGCCTTCCAGCTCGACGGTACCGTTTTGCGCAACGTTGGCTACAATGACGGTTTTGGTGACGCCGGCATCAATCGCCGCCTGAGCCATGTGTCGTTCGGCATGCGCCCCGCTGCCCCAGCCATGAAAGAAAAAGGTTGGCGTAGTTGACTGAACGTATTTTTGAGAATTCAATGCAGCTGCTTTAGCGGATGAAGTCATGGTCATCATCAGACAAATCGTCAGCATAATTTTAAGCCAGAATTTATATTTCAAGATGTTCGCCTCGTATCATTGTTGATGATGTTATTCTAAGTCTGTTTGTTAAAATTGACCATTTTATTGTCAATTTTTGGCAGAATGTGTTAAATTGATAAACGCTTGATACTTTAAGGAAAGAAGGTTGTGCTATGCATATTGAAAAAGCCGAAATGAAGGATCTGGATCGAGTTGTCGAAATTCTGCGTGATGGCCGCAATCAGCTGGCGGAAAGCGGGATTGATCAATGGCAAGGCGATTATCCGAATGTTGAACATATCCAAGAAGATATTGAACATGGCTTTGCATACCTGGTACATTCCGACGATCATGAAACGGTGGGAGCTTTTGCAATCGTAGCAGCTCCGGACCACTCTTACGATGAATTGGATGGCAAATGGCTCGTTGATACTGACAACTATCTGGTTATTCACCGGGTTGCCATTCACTCTGACCATGCCGGCAATGGCTATGCTTCTGGTTTGTTTACGAGCGTTATCGACTACGTTAAGGAAAATCCCAACGGTGTCAAGTCATTACGGATCGACACCCATGAGGACAACAAGCCAATGCAGCATTTAATTGAAAAGTATGGCTTTACGCGTGTGGGGACTCTGCATGGCGTCTACCGTCCTGAAGAAACCTCATACGTCTACGAAATGCCGATTCAATAAAAGCAAATAAATAATGTGATAAAATGGATGTAAATGCTCAGCTAACCGATCAGCAACGAGTCGAGCTGGCGGGTTTGGAATATCAGCCGCTGGGGGTTGGCGATCACGTCAGATTATCCAATGGCAAGCGAGTCGGTCGCGTCAAACGAGCTTTCTATAAACAAGATGGTCTGCGGGGCACCATCATTGTCAATCAACATCAGGATCATAAAGAGATTACGGTGCTGTTTCGCGGTTCATCCGGCTTGAGACATGGCAATCCAACGACATGGTCCAATGAATGGCTGGCAACCAATCTGCCCATTGGCCGTTCGATTGTTGAACATCGAGTTGGTGAGATTCCTTCTCAGCTCAAGTCGGCGGCCAGTTTGTTGAATCGGCTGATGCAGCAGGACTTAACGGCACATTACTATATTTACGGCCATTCACTGGGAGCAATCAACGCCCAGTATGCTCTTGCCAACTGCGATTATCCGGCATGCCTGAGTGAGGCTTGGCTTTATGAGGGCCCAAACGTCTACTGGCTGCTGAATGACCAGCAGAAAGCCCAAGCTGCGATTTTGCGCAATAAGATCAACAATTATATCGACTCACTGGACATCGTGACCCTGGGCTATACTGACCTGCATCATGCAATCGGCCGGGTGCGCTACGTTCAGTCGATTCTGCTTGATCCAATCAGTCAGCATATGTGGGGCGGCTATCAGTTCGATCAAAACGGTCGGTTGTATACCAAACCAGTTGCTGAGTATCGGGAAAAAATCGATCGTGAATTGATTGAACATGTCAGTCAGGCCAGCAGCAGTTGGCATCAATGGCGTCAGGAACAGGTAAAAAAGCGCCAGGAATTGAATCGCTGGCTGCCCTATCGCTAGTTAGTTTCCATGATGGTGTCAATCTGATCATATAACAGCATCAGAATTATAGGTATTGGGTCTTGCAAACGCTGGCCGACTGCGGATTGGCGGCTTGTTTAGTCAAGATCGGCTGACGGCTGGATCTCACCGGCATCATTACAGTGACCGTCGCGATGATGCGCTTGTTGCAGAGCAGCATGTATCTGAATGATAATGCATAAAATATCTTGCTGGCAAAAAGGCTCTGTTAATCAATAGTGGCTTGCGTTAAAATTAATCTCTGTAATCATTTATTCACAGGGGAGAGGAAAATATGCAAGCATCACCACCGGCAACGCGCCAGGAAACCGTGCGCTTTGCTTTTAACAGTTCGTTACCGATTTTTTTCGGTTATGTTATCTTAGGAACCGGCTATGGGCTATACATGCATAACCTGGGCTTTGGCTTCTGGTTTCCCACGATAATGGCAGCGGTAGTTTATGGGGGATCCGTTGAATTTATCCTGGCTTCCATGCTGGTTCAGAGCTTTTTGCCGGGCAACGTTGTCTTGATAACGCTGGTCGTTGGCTTTCGGCAGTTTTTTTATGGCCTTTCAATGCTGAAAAAATATCGCGGTGCGGGCTGGCGCAAGTTCTTTTTGATTTATGGCTTAACCGATGAAACCTTTGTCGTCAACTATAGTCTGTCGATTCCTAAAGAATATGATCGTTACTCAGTCTATACGCTGATTTCGCTTTTTGATCACAGCTACTGGGTCTTGGGCGCATTTTTAGGCGGCGCACTGGGGAGTCTGATTGGCAAAGAGATTCCCGGCATGGATTTTGTCATGACGGCTCTGTTTATTGCCTTGGCCGTTGACCAGTTTCAAAAAGAAAAGGATCATCTTAGCTCAACCAGCGGCGTGATCGTTACGATTGCCTGTCTGCTGCTGTTTGGCAAGACGTATTTTTTGGTAGCGACGCTGTTGATCCTGGTGGCTGAATACGCCATTATCTACTGGCGTCAAGCAAAGAGGGGGGACCAAAATGACGCTGACTGATCAGATTATCTGCACTGCCTTAGCCGCGCTGGCAAACTTTGCCACCCGGGTAACGCCATTTCTGCTTTTTAGAACGGAAGCGGCCACGCCTGATTTCGTAACGGGGCTGGGCAAGTTTTTACCGGCCGCGATCATGGGGATGCTGGTCGTATACTGCTATCGCAACGTTAATTGGCTTGGCGGCACGCATGGACTGCCAGAAGTCATTGCCGGAGTGGTAACGGTAATCGTGCATTTATGGAAGCACAGCCTGTTTTTAACCTTGATCGTCGGGACGCTTTGTTACATGCTGCTGATCAACTTTGTCTTTTAAAGAGCAGGCTGAAAAGACCACAGAAAAAATGCTGCCGCGGGCTTTTGATGAGTTTGCGGCAGCGTTTTTTATTATAATTTGCGCAGCCAGGCCGCCAGATTATTTGCTTTGAACTGATGGGAACCGTGAGTCGTGACGTGAAAGCCATCAGTGACCTGCAGCCGGCCAGCCCAGTTAACGAAATTTTCTTGATAATGGTCAGAATCACTCCAGGCAGTTGAAAATGGCGCGATCAGCCCTTGATATTCTTGAATATTTCTTAAAAACTCAATCACTGGTGCCGCCACGTTACCATTCCAGACGGGGCCACCGACCAGAATAACATCATATTGATTCAGTTTAGGTAAGGAATTGGTGAGTGTGGGGAGCTGGTGTTGCGTTAGCTGCTTTTGATAGATTCGACCAGTAGCTTCCATATTATTTGGATAGACGCTGTCGGCTACGTGCAGGCGCAACGCAGGAGCCTTAGTCGCATCTTGAATTAATTTAGCGAGTTTAGTGGTATTATTGAATTGAGAATAATAAACAATGAGTGCTTGTTTGACCATCATTTACCGCTCCTTTAATCGAGTTTTCCACTCCGATTATAGCAATGATCGTTCAGCACACTCAAATAAAAGGAAGTGACAATGATGAAAAACGGTTCAAACATCAGTGAAAAAGCGCTCAATGTTTTTTTGTGGTTCATCGTGCTTTCGATGCTGATCTCGTTGGCGCTTACGACCAAAACGGCTTTGACGGCGACAACCACTAAAGCTGCAGGAGCGGCCTGGTTTCTGGATATTGAGATCGTGGCTGGCCTGTTGATCGTCATGCTGCCTAAGTTTTTGGCGCTTAAATTAAAGGTTTATCTGCCACCGCTGCTCTATAGCCTGTTTTTGATGTTTATCTATGGGGCAATCTATCTGGGGACGATTTATCATTTTTATAGCATTCCGTACTGGGACAAGGGCCTTCATCTAATCAGCGGCGCGCTACTGGCTGGCTTTGCGTTGTCGGCGTTTGGTGGTTTGATTCCTGATGAGGGGATTAAGCATATTCCACCGTTTTTTATCAGTATGTATGCGACAGCGTTTGCGGTTTTTTGCGGCGTTTTATGGGAATTTTACGAATTCACCTGCGATTCGTTTGGCATGAATCTACAGCGCTACATGAAAGATGGTCATTTGCTGATGGGACGAGCTGCTTTGATGGATACGATGGGGGATTTGTGCGCGGATTTCATCGGGGCCTTGATTTTTGCGGTGATTGCATACGTAAGGCTGCATAAGGATAGTCGCTGGATTGAGAAGTTCTTCTTCCATCGTAATCTGTAATCGAATTAAGCAGTTGCTGAGCATGCGGTTGAGGCTTGATTAAGTCATCAACCGTTTTTTACTTAGTGAACGATCCAATCCATAAATTATTGGCAATTGGATCCGCTTCCGAATTTGCCGTGGCATGATAAAATGCACTATAATATTTCTTATGTATCTTAATTGACTTTAAGAATTTTTTAGTGAGAGGTAATTTTATGCTGCGCGGCAAAAAAGGCTTGCTGTTGTTGATCGGTGCCGTTTTAGCGGTGGCTGGCGGGAGTGGATACTGGTATCACCAGCAGCAGTCAGCATCGACAACGGTTCAACAGACTTCACAAAAAGATCGGGTTTTAAAAAAAAAATAACGCTGGTCGCGATTGGTGATTCGCTGACGCATGGTCAAGGCGACGATAAAAACGAGCAGGGTTATGTCGGACGGATTAGGAAAAAACTGCAAAAACACTACCATAATCGCGTAACTACGTATAATTATGGGGTAACTGGCGACCGGTCCGATCAGATGCTCAAGCGGCTTAATGAACAGCCAGAAATGCGGGCGAATCTAAAAAAAGCCGATGTGATCGTGATGACGGTTGGCGGCAATGACTTGATGCAGAAACTGGAGAGCAACCTGTTGAGCAATTCAACCAATAAGATCGAGAGCAATATCGAACAAGCAGGCACGACCTATCAGCAAAAGCTAAATGAATTGCTGACCGCGGTTCGCAAACAGAATGCCACTGCGCCGATTTTTATGTACAGCATTTATGATCCGGTTTACACTTATTTTCCTGATGTGTCGATTATCAACGAGTCCGTCGCCAAGTGGAATCAAATCACAAAACAGACCGTGGCTCAGTATGGCCCATCCTATTTCGTTGATATCAATCATTTAATGTCATATGGCCAGTATAAAACGCCCAAGCAGCGGCAAAAACTCTCACAGCAGGCTCAAAAAGCCAATAGCGATCAGATTACCCAAAAGCAGGTCATTGCGATTATGAACAATGATACGCACAACCTAAACAACTACATCTCAACTGAAGATAATTTTCACCCTAACAGCAAGGGCTATGATCAGATGACCAATGCTTTATACAAGGTGATGCTGCAGCACGATGACTGGGAATATCAGCAAGAGTAGGATGATTTGAATGAATATGGAAGATAAGCTAAAGAAACAATATAATGGCTGGAAGGCAGCTTTTTGGGTTTTGGTAATCGTCTTAATTGGCTCGCTGCTAACGGTAGTTCATCTAGCTAGCGCACCAGTTAAGACGCCAGCTGAAACCACGGCTCCCAAAGCCAGCGATACGTCATTGGAACTGGTTTTGAATCAAAAACAGGTCAATGCCTTAGCCAACAGCTACATTAAAAAAATTCAGAAAAAGTCCAAAAAGCCGCAATATCGTTTTATCGTAGGCAATCAGTATGCAACGGTGATCGGCCACGCCAAGTTTTTAGGGGTCAACGTGCAATACGCGATGAACTGCATTCCGGTTAAAACCAGTGAAGGCAATATTATGCTGAAAGCTAAAGGACTGGCGGTTGGCCGGCTTAACCTGCCGATTGGGTTCGTCATGGGCTATATCAAAAAGAACTATCAGCTGCCAAACTGGGTCTACATTAACCAAAAGAAAAAGACGATTCTACTGGATCTGAATAAATACACCAAAAATAAGGCAGTGCATGCCCAAGCTGATGAGATCAACCTGGCAGATGGTCAGTTTAAGTTCTTGATTACCGTGCCGCAGGATAACTAATAGGAGGTTGGCAGATGTTTCGTGAAAGCTTCTATCATTTTTTGATGACCTTAAGGCAGCCCAATCAGCCAACTGAGATTGAGCAGTTTGCCAATAATGCTTTTTTGGACTCGTCGTTTCCTAAGCAATCCCAAGATTTTGATGAAATATCTCACTACTTGGAAGAAAATGCCGAATATCTGCCAGGAATGACGATTTTTGATGATGCCTGGCAGCTGTATCTAGAAAAAATGAATTAGAATTTAGGAGGAACTAAAATGGCAACAATTCAATGGTTCCCTGGTCACATGGCCAAAGCATTGCGCCAGATCAGAGAGCAGATGCCTTTAGTCGATATCGTATTTGAGTTGGTTGACGCGCGGGTGCCATACTCCTCGCAAAACCCAGAAGTTGATCTGGCAGCTGGCGACAAGCCGCGTCTTTTGATCTTAACCAAAACCGATTTAGCGGATCCAGAAGTCACCAAAGAATGGCTGCAGTACTTTAAGGATCACGGACAGCCGGTATTGGCACTGGACTCGCGCGCCCGCAGCGTTGCCAAGACCGTTACCAACGCGGCCAAGCAGGTCTTAGCCGAAAAGCTGGCCAATGAGCAAGCTAAGGGGATGAAAAAACGGGCTATTCGCGCAATGTGTGTCGGCGTGCCTAACGTCGGCAAGTCAACGCTTTTGAATCACCTGGTCAAAAAGAACGTTGCGGCTACTGGTAATCGGCCGGGGGTAACGACCGGTCAGCAGTGGCTGCGTTCGTCGGCTGAATTGGAGCTGCTGGATACGCCAGGCGTTTTATGGCATAAGTTCGCGACCGAAAAAGAAGGCTTAATGCTGGCACTTTCTGGCGCGATCAAGGACAGTCTGTTTGCCAAGGATGACGTGGCCCTGTTTGCACTGCAGTATCTGCGCGCCAATCGGCTGACCGAATTGAAGCAGCGCTACCATCTGACTGACGCTGATGTTGACGAAAGCGTGACTGATCCGGATCTATTGTTGACGATTACCAAAAAGATGGGCTTTCGTGATGACTACGACCGCGGCAGTGAACGGCTGATCTTTGATTTGCGCAAGGGCAAGCTGGGAACGATCTCATTGGAAAAACCGGCTGACATTAATGCCGAGGGTCTCAATGAATAAGCTAAGTATTAAAGAAATCAAGGACCGCTTAAAAGACGTGTCCACGCTTGATGATCCGTTTGTTCAATCACTACGACAAGACGAGCGCAAAGGCGTCCAAACCGCGCTGGCCCAGCTAAAACGTCGATTGGAACGGCAGGCAGCAAGCTACGCGGCCTTCAAAGAGCGTTTCAAATATGAAAATCAGCTCTGGCAAGATGGTCAGCAGTACATTGCCGGTATCGATGAGGTCGGGCGGGGGCCGCTGGCTGGTCCCGTAGTTACGTGTGCGGTAATTCTCAAGCCTGATTTTGATCTGGTGGGGGTTACGGACTCTAAGCAGCTGACCAGGCATGAGCGTGAGCAGCTGTATCTGCAGATTGTTAATGAAGCCCTGGAAGTCAGCATTGCCGTCAATCCATGCACGGTTATCGATCAGCTGAATATCTACGCGGCGACCCAGCAGGCAATGATTCGCAGTGTAAATTCATTGGCGCATCGGCCGTCCCACCTGATTGTCGATGCCGTACCCTTGGCAATTGATATTCCGCAGACAACCTTGATTAAAGGCGATCAAAAGAGTATCAGCGTCGCGGCTGCCAGTATCGTTGCCAAAGAATATCGTGACCATCTGATGCGTGATTACGATCGGCTTTATCCAGGCTATGGCTTTGCTGAAAATATGGGCTATGGTACCAAGCAGCATTTGCAGGGATTGGCAAAACTTGGACCATGCCCGATTCATCGGCACTCGTTTTCACCAGTCCAGCAATATCTGCATTAGCAAGTCAGCCACTATCGACTAAAGTTAAGGGATTTCTAGCTGGACATAATTGAATATTAGATAAAAAGAACAGCACTGTCTTGGTTTTGATGAAACTTGAGGCCGTGCTTTTTTAATTGGCTTGTAGGATCGTGTTGTTTCTAAAATTATTGAGACAGTCTATTTCGCAGAAAACAGCCAGTCAGGCAGCTCCTCTAAAATGTCTTGACTGCTTAGGATCGGTCGTGCTCCAGCAGCAATCAGTTCATTGGCTCCAAGCGACATGGGTGAATCGATTGGTCCAGGAACCGCACCGACATTTCGATTGTCCTGCAGCGCCAGGTTGGCCGTAATCAGACTGCCGCTGCGCCGACTGCCTTCAACCACCAGACAGGCATGACATAAACCGGCAATGATCCGATTGCGTTCGGGAAAATTGCTCGGGTAGGGCGTAGTTGCCAGTGGATACTCCGTCAGCAAAAGACCGGACTGTGCGATTTGCCACTGTAAAAATGCATTGCAGCGTGGATAGCTACCATCTAGACCAGTTCCGATTACGGCAATCGCGGCCCCGCCATCCAACAGCGTAATTTGGTGAGCCAAGCCGTCAACTCCTTTGGCCAGGCCGCTGACGATCGCGACTTGGCTGCTGACGACTCCTGGCAGTAATTGATTGATCGCTTGTTCACCATATTTAGTGATGTTTCTTGATCCAACTACGGCCAGACAAGGGGACTGCAGCAGTTTTAGGTTGCCATGATAATACAAAACCAATGGCGGATCATAAATTTCTCGCAGACGCTGCGGATAGATCGCGTCAAGCGGCGTTATGAAAGGCATCGACAGATTTTGCTCAGTCTGACGCCGCAGTTCCTGGCTGGACCATTCGTCAAACCACTGCATTCGTTTGTTAAAAGTAATGTTCAAGTGATCAGTCAATTTAGCAAGATTGGTAATCTGTTTTTGCTGAATGACAGCCATTAAAAGCCGATATTTCATCCGTCGACTCAAACAGCTGCATAGACTCAGCCTTAAGATAAATTCACGCAGATGCATCGCTTTTCCCCCCTTACCATTGCTATATGCCAAAAATTCAGTTTGACACTAAAATTCCACTCGTTAATTTATAAATTCGACTTTTTGGCTAAAATGATTTTATCGTTGCCTTGATTTTTTTAATAAACTCGATTATATTGATACGCTAGTTAGACCATTTTCTTTTTTGAATTAATCTAGGTCTATCTGATCGGTTCATTGCTGATTGAAATCAGCCAGACGGGTTTGACCGCACAAGAGACCATATAATAGTATAAAAGATAAAACCGATCAAATTCATCATGATAGGAGCCTTATGATGGCAACTAAAACTGTAAAATCAACTGTTAAAACAACTTCGGCCACGACGAAAACTGCAAAACCGGCCGCTAAAACAACCAAAAAGACGACTGCCAAGCGCCCTAAGACCAAGAAAAAGCTGGTCATCGTCGAATCGCCTTCCAAAGCCAAGACGATTGGCAAGTATCTGGGACGGACCTATAAAGTCGTCGCCAGTCTGGGTCATGTCCGGGATCTGCCAAAGAGCCGGATGGGGGTTGATATTGAAAACGACTATCAGCCCGACTACATCTCCATTCGCGGTAAGGGTGACGTGATCAAAGAACTGCGCAAGGATGCCAAGCAGGCCAAAGCCGTCTATCTGGCATCTGACCCGGACCGGGAAGGGGAAGCAATTGCCTGGCACGTTGCCAACCTTTTAAAACTGGATACTAAAGACAAGAACCGGGTTACCTTCAATGAAATTACCAAAGACGCCGTTAAGGAAGCCTTTAAGGAGCCGCGTGAAATCAACATGGACCTGGTTGACGCGCAGCAGGCACGGCGGGTTTTGGATCGGCTGGTTGGTTATTCGATCAGCCCGATTCTTTGGAAAAAGGTCAAAAAGGGACTGTCTGCCGGACGGGTGCAGTCAGTCGCGCTAAACCTGATCATTCAAAGAGAACAGGCGATTCGCGACTTTAAACCCGAAGAATACTGGACGATTGATGGTCAGTTCAAAAAGGGCAGTGACGAGTTTGCGGCATCTTTTTATGGCGAAAACGGCAAAAAAGCCGCGCTGCCTAATAACGAGGCCGTTCAAAAAGTACTGGCCAAGATTGATCGCAAGGCGCCATTTACGATTGATGACGTTACGCGTAAAGAACGAAAGCGGATGCCGCAGCCGCCATACACTACCTCCACGATGCAGCAGGATGCCAACCGCCGTCTGAACTTCCGGACGCGCAAGACGATGATGGCTGCGCAACAGCTGTATGAAGGGATTACGCTTGGGCACGGCAGCGCGGTCGGTCTGATCACCTACATGCGTACCGACTCAACGCGGATTGCCTCAATTGCCAAACAGGAAGCCTCTCAGTTTATTCATGAAAACTATGGGGAACAATATGCCGCAATCAAGCCGGTCAAGGGTAAGCTGCCGGAAGGGGCCCAAGACGCGCACGAAGCGATTCGGCCAACTTCGGTCAATCGTACGCCCGCGGAGATGAAACAGTATCTGACGGCTGATCAATACAAGCTCTACAGCCTGATCTGGAGCCGATTCGTAGCCAGTCAGATGACGCCGCAGATTGTTGATACGATGGCCGTTTCATTGAGCCAAAACGGGGTCGACTTTCATGCCAACGGATCTAAGGTTAAATTTGATGGCTTTACCAAGGTTTACAAGCGTGGTCAGGAAAAAGACAATGTTTTACCAGACCTGAATCAAGGCGACCAGGTCCAAATGATCAGTGATGACCCGGCCCAGCATTTCACGCAGCCGCCAGCTCGTTATACGGAAGCTGCCTTGATCAAGACGCTGGAAGAAAATGGGGTCGGCCGGCCTTCCACCTACGCGCCAACCTTGGACACGATTCAGCGCCGCTACTATGTTCGTTTAGTATCGCGCCACTTTGAGCCAACCGAGCTGGGTGAGATCGTCAACCAGATCATCGTCAAGCAGTTCCCAGAAATCGTCAATGTCAAGTTTACGGCCGAAGTTGAAGACGACTTGGACCGGATCGAAGAAGGCAAGGAAAACTGGGTTAAGGTCGTTGACAAGTTCTACCAGCCATTTTCTAAGGAAGTCCAGGCTGCTGAGGAACAGGTTGCTAAAATCGAAATGCATGATGAATTGGCCGGCAGCAATTGTGAGATCTGTGGGGCGCCAATGGTCGTTAAGATGGGCCGCTATGGCAAGTTCCATGCCTGCTCGCGCTTCCCGAACTGCCGCAACACCAAGGCAATCGTCAAAGATATCGGCGTAACCTGTCCTAAGTGTGGGCAAGGAAACGTAGTCGAGCGCAAGTCCAAGAAGAATCGCGTCTTTTATGGCTGCTCGCGCTACCCAGAATGTGATTTCGTTTCATGGGACAAGCCAATTGGCCGTAACTGTCCTAAAGACGGTCATTTCTTGATTGAAAAGAAGGTCAAGAAGGGCAAGCAGATCGTTTGTCCTAATGGCGACTACGAAGAATCAATCCAAAATTAAAAGATAGACTTGCGAAAGCCCTCTCAATCTGTTATTGTGCAGATTAGAGGGCTTTTGGCATATACCATTGTCCATTGAGAGTTGAAAGGATGACGAGAGATGATTCAGATTGAAAATGAGCAGCTGACGGTACAGATTGATCCATTAGGCGCGCAGATGCACAGCATTAAGCGAAATGCAGCGGGATTGGAATATTTGTGGCAGGGTGATCCAAAGTCTTGGAAACGGCAAGCACCGGTTCTGTTTCCATTTGTCGGCCGGCTCAAAGATGATCAGTACGAATATCAAGGCAAGGTCTATCATCAAACGCAGCATGGTTTTGCCCGCGATCGGGAATTTAAGGTCGTGGAACAGAGCAGTGAGCGAGTAGTTTTTGAGCTGCGTGATGATGAAAAAACGCGGGCAGCTTTCCCGTTTGCTTTTGTGTTGACGATTGCCTACCAGTTGGATGAGGATCGTCTGCTGGTCAGCTATCGCGTTGAAAACCCAAGCAATGACCAGACGCTGATCTATGCTTTGGGTGCGCACCCTGGCTTTAACGTACCAGTTGATGAGCAGGGCAGTTTTGAAACGACTCAGTTTAGCGTTTCGCCGGCGATTGACTATCAACAGGTTAAATTGGTCGCACCTGGTCCATTTAATGATCTGGAGCATCCAGCAGTTTTGCACATGCAGCAGCCAATTACACTGGATCATGAGCTGTTTGATGAGGATGCCTTGATCTTTGCAACCAAGGGCATGCCATTTACGGCAACGCTGACGGAACCGCAGACCAATCATGGGGTTCACGTTCAGGTTAACGGTGCACCATTTGTCGGCGTCTGGTCGCCATACCCAGCCCAGGCCAACCTGGTATGCGTTGAGCCGTGGTGGGGGATTGCCGACAGCATCCACAGTGACGGCAGACTCGAAGACAAGCAGGTGATGAGTCGACTGGCACCTGGCAAGCATGAGGACTATGCATTTGCTATTCAGCCTTTCTAACGACTTAAAAAAGACGTGGTGAAGCTTGGTCACCACGTCTTTTTGATTATAGCTGAATGATTATAGCTGAATTTGATCAGCGCAGCAGATAACCGCCATCAACCGGCAGCATTACACCGGTCACGTAATCAGATGCTGGACTGGCTAAAAATACCATTGGCCCCATCAATTGTTCAGGATGGCCCCATTCACCGGAAGGAATATGTTCTTTGATCTCAGGCCCCCGCACTGGATCTTCGGCCAGCGCCTTAGTCATATCCGTTAAAATGTAGCCTGGTGCCAGACCGTTGACTTGAATGTTGTATTTGGAAAGAGCATCAGCGTAGGCTTTAGTCAGGCCCAGGACGCCATGTTTGGCTGCCGTGTAAGGGAAGATGAACTTGCCGGCACGGTAGGACTGCATTGAGCCAATGTTAATGATCTTGCCGTGCTTTTGCTTAGCCATATATTTAGCGGCCGCCTGCGACATATGATAAAGCGCGTTGAGATTCAAATTGATCACCTTATCCCAGTCTTTATCCTTGAACGCCAAGACATCGTTGCGAATCTGAATGCCGGCATTGTTGACCAAAATATCCAGACCACCCATTTCCTTAACGCATTGCGCGATGATTTCATCGGCACAGCCTGGTTCAGTGATGTCGCGCTGCAGAAAGCCGATTTTTTGCCCATTGCCTTCGACCGCTTGACGAGTTTCTTCCCAGCCGCGCTGTGAGTTTGAGACGACAAAAATATCCGCGCCGTAAAGCGACAGCGCCTTTGAATAGTTTTGGCCCAGCCCGCTGGCACCGCCAGTGATCAACGCAACCTTGCCATTAAGCTGAAAACTTTGTTGGTTAAATGAACTCATAGAAAGCACCTCGATGTTTAAAATCGATTTTAGGAAATCGTTACACCTAATTATAAGCGCTTTCAATACTTTTGCAAGAGGCTTTAGGAAATCGGTTGCCTAATTTTATCAACAAAATAAAAATCGCATCCTACTCAGTATTCAATGCCAAGTGATGCGATCATCAGCTTAATTATTTTTGATTGCGTTTTTGCTGTCGCCGATAGCCCAAGCCAAAATGAACCAGCGATTCGGTACCATTGAAGATGCGCTTGATGTTGGCACGGTGCAGCCAGATGATTACCACTGTCAAGAACCCGGCAATGGCTGCCAGGATCCAGTCGTGAATGCATAAGGCAATGATGAAAATTGCGGTAATGCCAACCATGCCAGCCGCGCTAGCCATGCTGGTCAACAATAATACCGTCAGATAGATGGCCCAGGCAACCAAAAAGAGCAGCGGGTTATATGCCAGCAGGATCCCGGCACTGGTTGCAACGGCCTTGCCGCCATGAAAGTGATCAAAAATCGAGCAGGTATGCCCCAAAACGGCAAACAGGCCAATTAAAAGCGGACTGACGGTCTGACTGCAGTGAAAGAAATATGGCTGACAGGCTGCCAGCGTCCCCTTGAACATATCAAGAAACAATACGGTTGCGCCTGCTTTAGGTCCCAAAACGCGCAGAGTGTTGGTCGTGCCGATATTACCGCTGCCTAACTTGCGAATATCCTTGTGGTAGAATACCTGGCCGATCCAAAGTCCCCAGGGAATCGAGCCTAAAAAGTAGGCAATGATCGCCATTAAACAGATTTTAAAAATCATAAATCACTCAAAACTCCTTCGATAATAATTGCATAATTGCTATAATAGCACATTGAGTAGCATCGGCAACTTTTGTTCGATGTGTTAAAATAATGGGGCACAAATGTTTGCAAAATTTCTTTGCTAAATTTTGCCAAATCAGTTATATTAAAAAACGTTACTAAAAAATTATGAGGAGGGCCTTTCGTTGGCAGAACAAGAATATCAATATGATGCATCCTCCATTAAAATCCTTAAGGGGCTGGAGGCGGTGCGCAAACGGCCTGGGATGTATATCGGTTCAACGGATACCTATGGCCTGCACCATTTGGTATATGAAATCGTTGACAACGCGGTCGATGAGGCTTTGTCTGGTTTTGGCGATGAAATCAACGTGACGATCGAACCCGACAATTCAATCACGGTCCAGGATCATGGTCGTGGGATGCCGGTAGGAATGCATGCTTCTGGCAAACCAACGCCGGAAGTCATCATGACCGTGCTGCATGCCGGGGGAAAGTTTGGTCAAGACGATGGCTATAAGACTTCCGGTGGGCTGCATGGGGTTGGGGCCTCAGTCGTGAATGCTCTTTCAACCAAACTGACACTGACGATCGTGCGCGATCACGTTCGCTATCAAGAAAAATTCGTCAATGGCGGCAATCCGGTCGGGACGCTCAAAAAATTAGGCAATACGCGCGCGGGTTCCGGAACAACGGTTACCTTTAAGCCGGATCCAAAAATCTTTTCTACGACAGTCTACAACTACGATACTTTGGCAAGACGGCTGCGTGAATCGGCATTCCTGCTAAAGGGCCTGAAGATCACGCTGACTGACAAGCGCGCTGGTCAGGAAAAAGAAGAGGTATTCCAGTTTGAAAATGGCATCAAGGACTTTGTCGGCTACCTCAATGAAGACAAGGATACCTTGGGCCAGATCATGTACTTTGACGGCAAGCAGGATGGCGTCGAAGTTGAGGTTGCAGCTCAGTATAACGATGGCTATTCAGAAAACGTCTTGAGCTTTGTCAACAACGTGCGCACTCCAGATGGGGGAACGCATGAAGCCGGTTTTCGCAATGCCTGGACCAAAACGTTCAATGACTACGCCAGAAAAGTCGGTCTGCTCAAGGAACGCGACAAGAATCTGGAAGGGTCTGACGTTCGTGAAGGCTTGACGGCAGTCGTCTCAGTACGAATCCCAGAACGCATTCTGCAGTTTGAGGGCCAGACCAAAGACAAGCTGGGGACGCCAGAAGCCCGTAAGATCGTGGACTCAATCGTCAGCGACCAGCTAAGCTACATGCTACTGGAAAATGGCGATGAAGCTCAGCAGCTGATCAGAAAAGCACTCAAGGCTCGCCAGGCAAGGGAAGCCGCGCGCAAGGCTCGTGACGAATCACGCGGCTCCAAGCGCAAAGGCCGTAAAGAACGCAATCTGTCCGGTAAGCTGACGCCGGCCCAGTCAAAAGATGCCGCTAAAAATGAGCTTTTCTTAGTCGAAGGTGATTCAGCCGGTGGGAGTGCCAAGCAGGGGCGCGATCGAAAGTTTCAAGCGATCCTGCCATTGCGTGGTAAGGTTCTCAATACGGAAAAGGCCAAGCTGGATGACGTCTTGAAAAACGAAGAGCTTAATACGATCATCTATACGGTTGGCGCGGGGGTCGGCAGTGAGTTCAACGTCGCAGACTCCAATTACGACAAGATCATCATCATGACTGATGCCGACGACGATGGAGCCCACATCCAGATCCTTTTGCTGACGTTCTTCTACAAGTACATGCGACCAATGATCGAAGCCGGTAAGGTCTACATTGCCTTGCCGCCACTGTATCGCATCCAGTCTGGCAAAGGAGCCAAAACCAAGATTCAGTATGCCTGGACCAACGATCAGCTGACGCAAATGACCAAAAAGATTCGCGGCGCTCAGCTGCAGCGTTTCAAGGGGCTTGGTGAAATGAATGCCGATCAGCTCTGGGAAACCACGATGAATCCTGACACACGGACGCTGATTCGAGTGCGGATAGAAGATGCCGAGCTGGCTGAAAAGCGCGTCACTACCTTGATGGGTGATAAGGTTGCACCACGTCGGAAATGGATTGAAGAAAACGTGCAATTTACGCTGAGCGATGACGAAGAGTCTGATCAGCTGATGGAAAATCGCGGTCAAAAGGCCAAAACGCCAACGATCAGTACCTGGAATCAAAAGTAAGAGGTGAAAGTCAATGAGTGAACCAAAAATCGAAAATATGACTTTGGAAGACTTGATGGGCGATCGCTTCGGCCGGTATTCCAAGTCCATCATTCAAGAACGGGCCCTGCCGGATATTCGCGATGGCCTCAAACCGGTTCAGCGCCGGATCCTGTTTGCCATGAACAAGGATGGTAATACCTATGATAAAGGCTTTCGCAAGTCAGCCAAGTCGGTTGGTAACGTAATGGGTAACTTCCACCCGCACGGCGACAGTTCCATTTATGAAGCACTGGTACGGATGAGTCAGGATTGGAAGCTGCGTGACCCATTGATTGAAATGCACGGCAACAACGGGTCGATGGATGGTGATCCACCAGCTGCCATGCGTTATACCGAGGCTCGTTTAAGCAAGATTGCCGGTTTGATGCTCAAGGATATCGACAAAGATACGGTTGATATGACGCTGAACTTTGACGATACTGAAAAAGAGCCGACCGTCTTGCCAGCCCGCATTCCCAATCTTTTGGTTAACGGTGCGACTGGGATCTCGGCGGGTTATGCTACGGAAATTCCGACGCATAATCTGGGCGAGCTGATTGATGCACTGATCTACCTGCTTGGTCATCCCACGGCCAGTCTGGATAAGCTGATGGAGTTCGTGCCTGGTCCTGATTTCCCAACTGGCGGGATCATTCAAGGCAAGGAAGGAATCAAAAAAGCCTATGAAACTGGTCGGGGACGCATCGTCGTACGGGCTAAGACCAGTATCGAGACGTTGCGTGGCGGTCGGCAGCAGATCAATATCACGGAGATTCCATATGAAGTCAACAAGGCCCAGCTGGTCAAGCGAATCAATGACCTGCGTCTGGCCAAAAAGGTTGAGGGAATCGCTGAAGCGCGCGATGAGACTGACCGCAGCGGCCTGCGCATCGCAATTGAGCTGAAGCGCGGCGCCAATGCCGAGGGGATCTTAAACTATCTGCTAAAAAACACCGACCTGCAGATCAACTATAACTTCAACATGGTGGCGATCGATAATCAGCGGCCAATGCGGGTAGGCTTAAAGCATATTTTGACGTCTTATCTGAGCTTCCAAAAAGAGATCATTATGCGGCGGACGCGCTTTGATTTAAATAAGGCGCAAAAACGGCTCCACATCGTTGAAGGGCTGATCAAGGCGCTCAGTATGCTTGATCAGGTCATTCAAACGATTCGGGCTTCTAAAAACCGGGCTGATGCCAAGCAGAATCTGATTGAATCGCTGGGCTTTGATGATCCGCAAGCCGAAGCCATCGTTACCATGCAGCTGTATCGGCTGACCAATACTGACGTGACGGCGCTTGAAGATGAGCAAAAGCGTCTGAATGATCAGATTGCCGAATACCAGCTGATCTTAAGCGATGAAAATGAGCTGGCTAAAGTGCTGCGCCAAGAAATGCGGACGATTAAAAAAGAATTTGCGACACCGCGCCGGACTGAGATTCAAAGCAAGGTTCAAAAACTGGAAATCGACACTAAGGTTACGGTCGCCAAAGAAGACGTGGTCGTATTGGTTTCCAAAGCCGGCTATATCAAGCGCAGCAGTCTGCGGTCATTTAAGGCTTCCAATGTTGAAGAAGACGGTTTGCGAGAAGACGACTATCCGCTGTTGATTCAAGAAACCAGTACGCTGGCGCATCTTTTCATGTTCACCAATCTTGGCCATCTGATCTATCGGCCGGTGCATGAATTGACTGACGTGCGCTGGAAAGACGTGGGCGAGCATATTTCGCAAACGATTGGCCTGGCCGCGGGTGAAGAGATTATTAAGGCACTGATTTTTGATCGGCTGGATATACCAGGAACGCTGCTGATGGGAACCAGCGATGGTCAAGTCAAGCAGACTGAGTTCAAGGAATATCAGCCAGGATCTCGTTATAAGAGCACGGCGACTGTCTACATGAAGCTTAAGGGTGATGACGCTCAAGTCGTTAACGTAATGTATTATGAGCCAAAAGATACCGCGCAGTCGCTGCTGGCAATCAGTCATGAAGGCTATGCCGTTCGCTTTGACGTAGCTGAAGTACCGATTGCCGGGGTCAGAACGACGGGGGTACGGGCCATTAATCTGCATGACGATGACAGAATGGTTGACCTACAGCTGGTTGATGAGGATCAGCATCTGGCCATGGTAACTCAGCGCGGGGCCTTTAAAGAAATGGCCGTAGCAGACATCAAGCTTGGTGCACGGGCAAGACGCGGCGAACTGGTGCTGCACCGTTTGAAGAAGCTGCCGCACAAGCTGGTCGACTTTTTGCCGTATGATGCCGACTATCAGGGAGCCGTTGAGATTATTACCGATCGGCCGATGTTCCAGGATGTTTTGATTACTGATCACCATTTGGGAACGGCTCATTCAAACGGTACTTTTGTAATTGATACCGAAAGTCAGGGCATTCCGGTTAAACTGCGCATCAAGCCCCAGCTGACCGAAACGGCGACAAGCGAGCAGCTCGATCTGACGGATTCAATTTCATAGTCTGCATAAATATGCACCTGAAATGAAATTAGATTCCCATTTAAGAGCTGGTCGTGCTAAAATAAAAGGGTATAATTAATTTGCGAAAACGTTGCAGTTAACGTTTTACGTGATGATTGAATCAAAGGAGTTGTCTTTATGAGCAAGGAATTAGTTTTTGGTCATCAAAAGCCAGATACTGACGCCATTACGGCCGCAATGGCATTTTCATACTTTGAAAACGAACTGGGCTACGAAACGGAAGCCGTTGCCCTGGGCGAACCAAACGATGAAACGAAGTACGCTTTGAACTACTTCAACATGGAAGCACCACGGGTCGTTAAGACGGTTGCCAACGAAACTGACAAGGTAATGCTGGTTGACCACAACGAACCACAACAATCAGCTGCTGACATCGACCAAGTTACGGTTACGCACTTGGTTGATCACCACCGGATCGCCAACTTCAACACGGCACAGCCACTTTGGATCACGGCCCGCCCATACGGCTGTGTTTCCACGATCATCACGGAACTGTTCCAAGAAAAGCACATTGAGATTCCTGCCAACCTGGCTGGGATGATGATGTCTGCTATCATTTCCGACACGCTGCTGCTGAAGTCACCAACGACTACTGACCACGACGGCGAAGCTTTGAAGTACCTGGCAAAGGTTGCCGGTGTTGAAGACTACGAAGCTTACGGAATTGAGATGCTGAAGGCTGGTACCAACCTGGCTGCCAAGTCTGACGCTGATATCGTTGATGGCGACGCCAAGACGTTTGAACTGGGCGACGCTAAGCTGCGGATCGGTCAAGTAAACACGGTTGACCTGGATGACGTCTTCTCTCGTCAAGCCGACCTGGAAAAGACGATGCAGCAGCTGAACGATGAAAACGGCTATGACACGTTCATCTTGATTGCCACCAACATTTTGAACAGCGATTCTGATCTGCTGGTTGTTGGCGGCAACACGGACAAGGTTGAGCAAGCATTCGGCAAGAAGCTGGGCGACAACCACCGTATGAACCTGCCAGGCGTGGTTTCACGTAAGAAGCAAGTGGTACCTCCATTGACGGACGTCTTTGAAGGCTAATATCGCTGAATGAAAAAGCACTCCGCCACTGCTGCGGGGTGCTTTTATAAGTTAATGGTGATGGAGGAAACAAGATGAAAATCTGTCCCAACTGTGGCAGTGAGGTTTTAGAAAATGCTGAGTACTGTACGCGCTGCGGGTGGCATTTTGAAAAAGCCATCCGCCCACAGTCGGTTGCTGATCCTATCGACAAGCATCAAGATACAGCAGAAAAAAAGCCCGTTGATCAGCCAAAAACACCGGCTGAAAAAGCCCATCCGCCGATTGAGCATGCCGATAAGCCAAGATCGGAAGCCGATGAAAATAAGCATTCGGAATTGGCAAGCAATGAAAACAAGCGGCCTGATCCAACTTCTGATGAACAGGTCAAAGTTGACCAATATGTGCCAATTGATGATTTGAATCAAGATGAAACGATAATTGGGGTAAGCGAATCTGATTCAGCAATCTCGTCTTCAAAGGCTGCTGTTGCACCTGGAGAAGATGCGGTACCGGCAGAGCAGGCGGTTTTGGAACAAAAGCGATTATTTGGCGATCAACCCCAATCAATCAAGAACGCTTCAGCCGAATTAAATCAAAAAATGGCAATCAGCGCGGCAAGTGAGGCTAAAGCGATTGAAAAAACTGCTGAGCATGAGGAAATCAAGAGTCGGATGCAGGCCAGAAAAGCTGCTGCATCCAAAACAAAGACGAACGATGCAGATTCGCTTGATGTTACGCTAGATCTTGAGCATGCCAAGCAAGGCTTTAGTCGGGCTTGGAACTGGCTGATCGAGTCGCTGCGGCATCCAGGTGAGTATCGGCGACCAAGCTGGCGCTGGACTGGATTGATGATGCTGATCTTAGAAGCCCTGTTTTCCGTAATTACAATCAGCTGGATGGTTGATCATCTGTCCGAAAAAATCGCTCAGCTGGCCTCAGGATCGGCAATTGTCTTTCACATCAAGGCTATGACTGCCGGCGGCTTTTGTCTGCTCTGGCTCTTGATCGTAGTCGCCGCCCTGTTGATGAGTGCCGTTGCATACGTATTTAAACGTTATGTTGACGGAAGCGAGGGTGGTGACTGGATTGACATGATTAATCATCTAACCTGGGCCAGCAATTTCAATGTTGTTTTGATCCTGCTCAGTCTCTTGTTAGCGGTAATGACCAGTTCGCTTGGGATGATGACGCTGGTTGGGATTATGCTGCTGATTGCGTTGGGACTGTTTGCTCTGGTAATTGCGGATGAAATGCTTAAAGCCGGGCCACAGAAGCTTGATCGAATCTATGGCGCACTGATTGTTTTGGTTATCAACGGCTTGATCGTTTTTGCAGCAATCTCTTTAGGCGGTAAGCTGATTAAAGAAATCATCGTTGCTTTAATGCTACAGCTGTTTTAAGCTGACCGTCATTGATTAAGACAACGAAATTTTTAATTGATATTTAAAAGGACCCGGCGAGTGTTCGTCGGGTCCTTTTACTCTTTAGATAAGTTTTAGAAGCGTCTGTCGAATATCAGCCGGCGAGATGCCAGGAAAAATCGACTGCATTCTGACATTATCAGGCTGGGCCATGTATTCAGCCAATGAATTCAGCTGATCTTCTTTGGTGACGTCAAGTGCGGATAATGACAATGGCAGGCCAACTCGTGGGTAATAGCTGCGAATCTCTTTGATCAAGGCTGAATTGTCTTCCAGCGTAACTTGAAAAAGATTACCCAGTGCCACAATCTCACCATGAGTGAATTTGCCAGGTCCAATCACCTTAACATAGGCATTGTAAAAAGTATGGGCGGCCACGCTGCGTCCTTTAAGATCGGCAAAGCCATCGACCAATGACGCCAGTAAAAAGATCGTATCGATAAAGTTTTGCAGCGCAACACCTTTGAGTGCGAGCGGATCGCTAACCTTAAGCATTTCTGTTCGACAGCGTTCAATCATGTCACGAGCCAGGGTAAGTGATAGTGAATCTAGCTTGTCATCAATCAAACGCTACTTGGCCAATGTATCGCCAATTCCCGAACGTAGGTACTCAAGCGGTGCATTTTGCAGCAGCTCTGGTTCCAAAACAACGACATCAACCGGCTTTTTTCACGGACACTGGCGATCATCTCATAAGTTTCGGAATAGACGATGCTTTTGGTAGTAAAGGCCGCACAGTTTAAAGGTACGGTTTGGATATTGATCAAGACATTGCCAAGTCGATCGCTTACTACCTTGGCCGTATCCATCAGTTGACCGCCGCCAAAGGCTATGATGCCATCAAAATCGGCTAATTGATCAGTCAGTCGTTGGATTTCGGCAAACGTACAGCTGCCGTTAAACAATTTAATTGGATACTGAGTCAAAAAATCAGCAGGTAAGTATTTTGGGATAACTTTTAAGACGATTGGATCAGTTGGAATAACGGGATGCTGGAGCTCAAATTCATTCAGTAATTCAGGCAGTTTGTTTAAGGAACCCGACTCATTGATGAAGATGCCGGGACTAAGCCGGATCGTACGGTTAAACATTAAATCATTCCAATCTATTGTGATAGTTTAGCGTTAATCCAAAACAGGCCCTCCGCAAAAATCACGAAGAGCCTGATCTTCTGGTTAAGCTTGTTGCCAGACTGCGGGGTAGGGATCATCAATAAAACGATGCGTGGATAAGTGGCCGTTTTCGACCTCACCCAGTTGCAGCAGATAAGAAGCAATTCCAGCCGCGCCATCATAAAAGCCAAGCGCTGCCGTGATGTTTTGCGGATTCTTGCGTTCAAAGGCCTGATTCCAGTAGGCAAATTGATCATTCTGAACAGCTCGCTCAACTAAAATTGTGGCCGTTTGCTGGGCCTTTTTAAGATATTCATCATTACCAGTTGTCATGTAGGCACCGGTAAACAATTGCAAAATCCCAGCCGTACCACAGCAATAGTTGTTGGTTTTCCAATAGCCAGCCGAACGTTTTTGCGGTGCCTGGACGCGATTTAAGCCTTGAATGACAGCTGCAAAATCCTTTTTGGCATCTGCATCATTGGTCTGCTGAGCCAGTTGATAAAAATAGCGCGCCGTGCCCACGGGTCCGCCACAGTAGCCAACGTAGCAAATGTGCTCGGTATCAGGATGATAATGCGGCAAAAGCAGACCCTTGCCGTGATTATAGTATTCATAAAATTCGCGAATGCCTTTGGTTCCTGCAACAAAGCGCTCCTCGCCAGTCAGCTCAGCCAATTTAATTATGCCTAGCCGAAAATCCCGTGACTTTAGTCATGGGATGGATAGGCTCACTCAACGTCCATTTGGACACTTTTTCTTTTGGAGTGCATTGTATTTTTGATTGTTGATATAGTTTTCCACTACA
>ERZ832973.897-NODE-897-length-29612-cov-40.697161_pt1 | contig 29612 bp, 20 predicted proteins | sample MGYA00519950_ERZ832973 | MGnify/ENA primary metagenome ERZ832973 (study PRJEB31850, sample SAMEA3708734) | human gut metagenome | biome: human gut; feature: human-associated habitat; material: faeces | place: China | collected 2014 ... | reverse complement strand
GCTCCGAAGCCGCATCTGGGATATGACATTATTTCTTTTTTCTGTGTTTTGGCTCCGCAAGGAATAAATCCAATAGTCTTTGGGAAAGAAATGGGGAAGGGGACAGAAGGTTGTGACTTATTCTGATGCCATCTCCACTATGCTGCCCCTTTTTTCAAAATGTATGTCATGTGCTGCATGGCGGGGCATTTTTGAATCTAAAGGTGACTACTTTAATTTCCTGAGAAATGACACATCCTCCCTTATTTTTACCGTTCGTTAAAGAGTGTACCTAATCTTCTGGATGATACATCTTCCGAGCAAGCAAGAGCTTTCTGACCTCTCCCCCTTTTTCTTCCCAAAGACTATTGAATTCATTCCTGCTGAAGCCAAAACACAGAAAATAAAAAGAATAGACCATTGCAAATGTAATGTGAGAGCAAGTAAAAATGCCGAACAGGCATTTTCTACGCAGTGATATCTTTACATTTGCAATGGTCTATTCTTTTTATTTTCGTCTGTTTTCTCTAATGAATAAAATAGTAAAATAGTGTATACTTTGAAATATCATTTTAAATGTGTTAGAAAGGCAAAAGATAAGATGCGATATTTCGATATTAAAAAGTGGCTATGGTTAGCGGGTGTTCTATATACGTTTCTGCGAGGATATACATTTTATACAAGGAGAGAGGGAGAGGCGGCAGTCGGCTGTGCTTTTCTCTGTGCTATTTGTATTTATCAGTTTATCAGACGTTTATGCATTTTATATTATCTTCATATGACAATGAAAAGAATAGATAAGCTGAGTGGACGGGCATTTGAGCGGTATTTAACTATTCAGTTCCGGCATCTTGGATATCGTGTGAAACTCACAAGTTACAGCCATGATTACGGGGCAGATCTTGTTCTTCGTAAATGGGGGAAAAAGACGGTTGTTCAGGCAAAGCGTTATGAAAGGAATGTTGGGATTGCTGCCGTACAGGAAGTTGTCGGTTCTATTGCGTACTATAAGGCAGATAATGCCATGGTAGTTACAAATAGTAATTTTACGAAAAGTGCCAGAAATCTTGCCCACCGGAATGAAGTGGAATTGTGGGGAAGAAAAGAGATACAGAAAAAGTTCCATATAAAAGAATGATTGAGAAACATACGACAAAAGAATTTCCTATTATACTCATTGTAAAGATATCACAGCGAGAAGAATGCCAGGAAGCATCCTTCTCTTGCTCTCACATTACAATGAGTATAGTAGGAAATTCTTTTGTCTGTTTGTTTAGCTTTATTGGATAATTCATCCTAGCCTTAGCATAGTTACGACTGGGTTTTCTCATCCAATAAAGATAAAATAAAAAAGCCAGCCAATGAAGGCTGGTTTTTTAAAAGAGAGGAAAGTATGAAAAAAATCTATCAAAAATAAGTTGTTGTTTTTGATGGTTTTATGATACCGGAAATATGTGAACATTCTGTGAGAAAAGAATGAAGAAAATCTGACGAAAAAGGAACAGTTATCTGTGATGTGGGGATTAAGATGGTTTTGAAAGGTGTTTGATATTGTACTTTGGTCTTGAAAAAAGATTGAATATTCTGAAAATTATAAATAAAATATAATAAAAACTAAAAAGAATTAGATTCAAAGAATAAAATTAGAAAATCAATAAAAAATATAAAAATAGTGTTGACAAAACAAGAACTCTGCATTATAATACAGACATAAACAAAGAACGGACGGCACAGTCCATCATATAGATTTTGAAATTAGAGGTTTTGCTTTTATCATGAAAAAGAGGTGAGAGTGCAAACAGATTAAAATTAATTTCAGAATTTAAATAAGCCAGAAGGAGGTACAGACCACCAAAAACATAATTTTTATTTAGGAAACGATATTATAACAGGAGGTACAGACCACCAGAAAGTTAAGTTAAGATTCAAGAACCGATACTAATCAGGAGGTACGGACCAACAAAAACTTAAGCTAGGATTCGAAACGATACTATAGCAGGAGGTACAGACCACCAGAAAGTTAAGTTAAGATTTAAGAAACGATACTAAACCAGGAGGTACGGACCAACAAAAACTTAAGTTAAGACTCGAAACGATACCATAGCGGGAGGTATAGACCAACAAAAACATAAGTTTTAGAATTTAAGTGAGATTGCAGATTTAAAGATTCAAAGATTGTGAGTGATAATATCAGATAGATAGCACTTTAGGTAGTAGTAGGAAGAAGAATTGAAGAATCCAGGAATCAGCTTAGAATTCAAAGGAATAATCGCCCAAAGTTGAGATGAATCATATGACCGGAGATTTTAAGGAATCAGAAGTAAGTGTATTAAGAATCATAATCCTTTTGTAGAAGATAGAAGGAATGACTGATTACAATACAAACTGTGGATGATTAGCTTAAAGTTAAAAGGGAAACAGGAGGTATAGTCCGTTGGACATAATTGAAAATTCAAATTACTAGAGAGAGCATCTAGAATAGTAGTCGAGGTGCTCTCTTTTTTGCTGTGCAGAAAAATATAAATATAGTACAATGAATCTTAAGAGATGGACGATACGATTCAGTAAAGGGAGTGGCATGAGCGCTGTGATGCAAAAAGTACGACAGAAACAACAAAAACAACGGAAACAAATACAACGAAAACAACAACCACAGGAACAAATACAACAGAAAAAACAAAGGAATTGGAATCAAGTTATTTTTGTAGGGCTGGTTATCGCTGCGTTGCTATGCCGTATTGTAGGGAAGGTAAGCCCTAGATATCTTTTTTGGGGGATTTTACGAACCTTGATATATATTGGATTATATATTGGGTGGGGAATCAGTATTCATAAGCGGGTCGTTCAAAAAGCGGCGAAAAATACACTGATTTTTATATCGGGGTTAATGATTTTCTGGTTTATTGTACGTAGTATAAAGTATTTTTTTGCGATGGATGTAAATGTAGAGCGTTATTTATGGTACAGCTATTACCTGCCGATGCTGTTTATTCCGCAGGCGGCGGTACAGACAGCAGTTCTGCTTGGGCAGCCGGAGGAGTACATTTTACCGAAGTGGTTAAAGCTTTTATATGTTCCTACAACGCTCTGTTTTTTATTGGTATTGTCAAATGATTTTCATCAGTGTGTGTTTTCTTTTACGGCAGGAGAGGTATGGACGGATAAAGGCTACAGCTATGCGTGGGGATATTATACTGTGCTGTTGTGGGAAGTTGTCTGCGCGGTGGCTGCGTTTGCTTTAATGGTTTATAAGTGCCGGCTGTCTCAGAGAAAGAAGTATTTGCCGGTGATCGGAATCGGTATTTCTATTCTTTACGCGATTATTTATGCAAGCGGTGCAGAGTGGATGCAGGTTATTGGTGGAGATATTACAGCGGCGTTATGCCTGATGTTTGTATGTATATTTGAGAGTTGTATTTACTGTGGGTTGATTCAAACGAATACAGGGTATGAAGAACTATTTGAAGTATGTACGATGGGAGCGCAGATTACGGATCGAAATTATTGTGTCCGGTATACTTCTGCTAATGCAATGGAGCTTTCGGAAGCGGTGATGAGGGAAGCGGAGAAGGGAGACGTTGTTGTTGATAAGAAGACGCTGATCCAAAACAGACCGATTCAGGGTGGATATATTTTATGGCAGGAAGATATTGAATATATTATTATGCTTCTTGAAAGAATGGAGGAGAACAGGAAAACAATAGAGGAGAGTAATTGTCTGGAACAGGAGAATTATCAGACAAAGGCAAAGATTAATATGCTGCGGGAAAAGAATCGTTTATATGATAAGTTACAGACGCAGACTGCCGGACAGATCGGGCTGTTAAATGAACTGCTTAGCCGATACGAAGTGGAGGAAGATCTGGTAAAGAGCCGCAGGCTGCTTGCGAAGATCAGTGTGATCGGAACATACATAAAAAGATATGGAAATTTGATTTTTATTGGAGAAAGAGCAGAGATATCCGATGTTGCGGAACTTGGAGCCTGTCTGGAAGAGTCTTTTAGCAGTTTGAAGTTAATGGGGATAGAATGTGCCCTGACTGCTCCTGCGGGTGAGCGCATTTATGTGCAGGATGCAGTTCGTATTTATAGCTTTTTTGAATCAATAGTAGAAGCCTGCGTGAATTCTATTCAGTTTATGTGGGTGAAGATTCGTCCTTGTGGAGAAGAACTGATTGTTTGTATGGAAGTAGAAAGTGAAGCGAATCTGAGCTCATTTTTTGACAAGACAGAGAAAGGTGAGTACGAAGACGGTGTATGGAAATTTACATTTACTGTGAAAAAGGCAGGTGAAAAGTAATGCAGACATTCTATCTTTCATATAAGGTAATGCAGACGCTGTTAATGACAGCGGTGCTGCTCAGCTTGATCGTTACCTTATTTTTGCTTCTTATGTTTCATGATATGCGGATAGATAAAAAGAAGTGGCATTGGAATATTTTTGCATTTTTATTCTTGTTTTTTCTGTTGAATCATCTGGCGTATTCATTTGGACAGATAGATAAGGGGGAAAACTATTATGAAGTGCTGCCTGTTCCGATCTGGGTAATCTGGTGCATTGTCGGCATTATTGATTTTTTACTTATCTGGGAAGGTATTCGGCTGAGAAGGATAACAAAGGAGCAAGTGGGACGGAATTCGATCCAAGAAGCGATGAACCTCCTTCCGATAGGCATTTGCTATTTTAATTCCAATGGTGCAGTGAAGCTTGCCAATACACAGATGTATCGGCTTTTCCGGGTTCTTGCGCATAAAGATTTGCAGAAACTCAGCGAATTGCGGGATGCTCTTCATACGAGTACGCAAAATGGTGTGACTAGACTCACAGATAAAAAAGAGATGTACCTTTTTCCTGATGGAAAGGCATGGGATTACCAGGAAAATGAAGTAAAAGACAGCGATGGAAATGTGTATACAGAAGCTGTTTTTATGGATATTACAAAGCAATATCATGAAAAAATAAATTTGACAAAGCAGACGGAAAAGTTAAAAGAAATCTCAAGAGAACTTCGCTATCTTTCGGACAATGTATTGATCTTGACAAGGGAAAGAGAAGTGCTTGCCGCGAAGACAAAGCTGCATGATCAGATGGGAGCGGGACTGACGGCTATCAGGCAGAGCTTAATGCAGGAGAGTGCAGATTACAGCGATGCGGTCAGATTACTCCGTCAGGCGGTAAATGCAATCTGGAACGATAATCAGTACCCATTGGATGAAGGAGAATTTGAAAGATTTCTGCAGGATGCGAAAACGCTTGGCGTAAAGATAGAGTGCTTTGGTTCCCTGCCAAAGAACGAAGAGTACGCCAATATATATATACTTGCTATGAGAGAGTGTCTGACGAATGGCGTCTGTCACGCCGGTGCGACAGAACTTTCTATTACAATGCAGGAAAATGATGATTTTTATCGTATTCGTATTACAAATAATGGGGTGGCGCCGGAAAAAGAAGTTGTTCCCAAAGGAGGACTATATAACCTTTCCCGGCATATATTTGATTATAGTGGGGAAATGCATATACAATCCATGCCGTATTTTGCATTGACAATAACATTTCAAAAGGAGAGGGAGAGTAAGGAGAAAGAATGAAGAAGGTATTAATCGTAGAGGATCAGAGGATGCCTCGAGAAAATATGGAAAGAATACTTTTAGATAGTGGGAAATACGCACTTTCCGCCAGTGTAAATGGAGCAGATGTTGCGCTTGCTGTATGCAGACGGGAGAAAATCGACCTGATTTTGATGGACGTATGTACAGCCGGGAATAAAGATGGTATAGAAGCAGCAGCAGAAATTAAAGCAGAATTCCCGGATATAAAAATAATTATCGTCACTTCCATGGTTGAAGTCGGCTATTTAAAAAGAGCAAAGGAAGCGAAAGTTGACAGCTTCTGGTATAAAGATATCAGCCCGGAGAACCTCATTGATGTCATAGAACAAACGATGGCGGGAGAACACATTTTTCCGGATAAAACACCGAGTGTAAAGCTGGGGCTTGCGGACAGTTCAGAACTTACTGCCAAAGAAATCGAGGTGCTGCGCTTCGTCTGCGAAGGACTTGAATATAGTGAAATCGCCGAACGAATGCATATATCCCAGAGAACAGTAAAGTTTCATGTATCTAATATTTTATCGAAAACCGGCTATGCCAATAAAACAAGACTTGCAATCGCAGTCACCAATAAAAACTTTATCATTCCAAGCAGTCCGGAAAAAAATCCACCTTCTTTGTGAAAGGCGATGTATTAGCGCAATACAGATGATTGGTTTTAGAAATATTTATATAATAAAGTAAGGAAACCTGTACTTAAGGACAGGGTGAAAAATGAGCATATTTGTTATAATTTTCTTAGAAAACTTAATGGTTTAAAAACGACACTCCCGCAACTTCGTTGGAGAATAAACAGGAGGGATCATTATGAAAAAAGAGAGAATAAAACGAATATGTAACTATTTTATGAAGGGATTATTGTTATGTGCTTTGGTGTTTGGGTTCTGGTTTATGGCAGATGCCGGGGTGAATGCCGATGAAGTCGGTATTCCTAAAAACTTTACCACAGGAACGATAGAAATGGTTCCATTTACGAAAGGAGAAAATAGTAATCCATATATTAATATAACCAATAACTCTGGGAAACCTATAAAAGTAACTTTTGAGCATAATATTGCACAAACGGATCATAATTATAAACTAAGTATATATGTAGGAAATCATGAGTGTGTAAGCCGCCAAAATCCAGTAGCAAAAGATGCAAATGTGCTTTATTTATATCCATATCAGCGTATCGAGAAGGCTTGTGAAGTTATTTTTTCTTCTTCAGCTTCAAGTTCTACTTCTGTTACATTTTACATTAAAGCAGCCTATCTTAGTAAAGAAGTAAAAAAGAAAGAGCAGGCGATTGGTCTTAATAAAAATACCGCAGTGGAAATTCCATTATCCGGTATGCAGAACAGTCTTTATGAAGGTGTTACTGATCCTGGAGGAGATGAACGTTGGTATACGTTTAATGTCAAGGATAGAGCAGTAATAAATCCAACGTTTGAGCTGGCCGAAAAAGAAAGAAACGGACATTTTAATTACAATACTACAACTATTCGAATCTATAATTCTCGTGATGAACAGGTATATACAGAAGCTCATACAAAGTATACAGGTGAGAATATATGGAATCTGGGTTCAAAAACTTTAACAAGTGGTACCTATTACGTGAAGATAGCTAATAAGGGTGCTTATTATCCAGCAACATTTATGTTTAACTTAAACGGTCATGATTGGATTCCTGCGAATGGAATTACCTGTTCATCAAGTGAGATTCAGCTTTCCGACATAGGGAAGAAAAAGGTGATTGCACAGACCGTACCAGCGAATTCCGATGATAAGATTGTTTCAGTATATGACCATCTTACCGGAAAAACATGGGACTGGTATAATTCAAATACAGTTGATTATGATGGAATTCCATCTACCGCTACTGCACCAGGCAGACATGCATGGATCACCTTTAAGACAACAAACGGAAAGACATTTACAACTTACGTGATTAGTCCAGCAGAGAAATTGAAAAAGCCACGTGTGGCTACTGGTTATAATTCTGCAAAGTTCTGGGTAGATTACCCGAATAAGCTACAGACGTCTGTAAGAATTCAGGTTTTAAAGAAGGGTAAATGGACAACAGCAAAGACGTTAGGATACTTCTCTTGTGGTAACAGTAATCCGGTGACAATCAAAGGATTAAAGCCTCTGACGAATTACAAGTTCCGCGTACAGGCTTATGCAAATGGTATGACAGGAACGCCATCCGATATCGTAACGATGAAGACTGGTTCTAAGAAGAAACCGGCTATCAAGTCCATCAAAATCGTACAGAGGAAAAAGGTAACGGTTAAGGGCTGGTGGCGCAAGCACTGGATTGGTGGACGCATTTCACGTTATGAATGGGTACGACCGTATACCTATACGAAGTATAAAGTAAAAGTAACCTTAAAGAAAAAAGTACCGAAAATCGGCGGTATGTGGGTTGCTGGTAATTGGGTAAAAGGAAGTAAAAAGAGTTATACCGTATGGGTTCCTAACGGAGCACAGAAAGGGAAAAAGCTGACGATCAGAATCAGTACAGCATTAGGTAAAGGATATGGTAATGGTCCGGAAGTGAAAAAAGTAATAAGAGCAAAGTAACTTTTTTTGGAACTGCCTTTTCCATTCCCCTACCAAAAGGAAAAGGCGGATAAAGTAACTTTCCCTATAAAAGGGGCGAGGGGGCTGTTGCAAAAACAGCCCCTAACCCTATGTCAGGAATCTATATGTAGATATAGACAATCGCATGTGAAAATTTATGAAGATGCGCGGTACCTATGTATAAAAGCGCAGATGTCTTGCGTTTTGCTATGCCACTTTCGAACGTTTTATAAAAACGCCATTCGCGCCCAAACTCGCTAAAGCTCAAACAAGGCGCTCGGTGGCGGATTCGTTCTCAAGTGTCATAACGCAAAACCTGCAAAGCATCTGCTTCTTTTATATCATAGGTACCGCGCATCTTCATAAATTTTTGCATGCGATTCCTGTATCCTATGAGAATTCCTGCCAATGATGCCACACCCAATGCCGGGGGCTGTTTTTGCATTTGTAGGTTGAGGCTACCATTAGAAAATCGCATATAAATTTATGGATAAATGTGGCTCTATGTATAAAAGTGTAGATGTCTTGTGTTTTGCTATGCCACACCCAATGCCGAGGGCTGTTTTTTGCATTTTTTGCTATGGATATCATATTTTTTTCTTGGAAAATATGATATAATTTAAAAATATGACACATAACGGTTAGGGTCAAGAGTTCAAAAATTCTCTTGCAAGCAGGTTTGCATCGGCCTTCTGACTTTTGGACTCTGGTATCCTATAACTGGATTATGAATAAAGGGGTGAATAGAGGATGACACTTGCAGATTTTCTTATAATGGCAGCAGTCATTGTTGCAGCGTGTCTTGTATACAATTTTGTTAAGGCATATACTAAGAAAAAGTAGGAGTAAACAAAGTAAATAAGAGGGAAAGAGAGAAAAATATCATGAAAAAGAACATGAAAAGAATGATGGGCTGGATTTTTACAGCGGTATTGATCTGCTGTATCGGATTTACAACAAAGGGCGTGACTGCAGATGCAGCGATTGTTTCCGGTGGTAAGAAGAATTACAGCTACGGTGAATTGCAGAAAGATTTAAAACAACTTAAGAAAAAGTATAAGAATCGTTGTCAGGTGAACGTGATCGGGAAGAGTGAAGATAAGAGAAGTCTTTATGAAGTCGTAATCGGTAATCCTGATGCAAAGAAGCATCTTCTTGTTATGGGGAACCTTCATGCAAGAGAGCATATGACAGTGCAGCTTTGCATGAAGCAGATTGAATATTATTTAAGTAATTACAATAAAAAGATAAGCGGTAAGAAAGTTTCTGCTACATTAGATAAAGTGGCAATTCATTATGTACCATCCTGTAATCCGGACGGAACAGCGATTAGCCAGCGTGGATTTAATGCAATCCGTAATAAAAAGCTTCGTTCAGCTCTTAGAAAGATGGGAGGCAGCTCCAGCAGATGGAAAGCGAATGCAAGAGGTGTAGACTTAAACCGTAACTGGAACGTAGCATTTAAAACATCCGGAAGAAAAGGAAGTTCAGGATACTGTGGACCAAAGGCAGAAAGCGAGAGCGAGACAAGAGCATTAGTAAACTGGTCAAATAGAATCCAGAAACAGGGCAAGATTGTCGGTATTGTAAGCTATCACTCCACAGGCTCCATTATTTACGGTAAGTCAACCAGCCGCGCACCAAAAGCAGTAAGAAATGCAACGACAAGAATGTACCAGACTGCAAAAAGCCTTACAGGTTACCAGCTTGTACAGCATGAAAGCTACGCACTTCCACATGGATACTCCAGAACATATTACCTTTATAAGAAAAAGATTCCATTCATTACAGTAGAAGTTGGAAGAGGAGCAGCACCATTAGGTGGAGGCGAATTCGGCTCTATCTGGGCAAAAAATAAAAACGTCGTAATCAGAGAAGCACAGCTGTTTCAGTAAAGATAACAGCTAAAAAACAGGAGAAAGCGTATAAGAGAGTTCTTATTAAAAGGCAAAAGCCAATAGCCAAAAAACAGGAAAGCGAGCGAATCTTAATATAGAAAAAGCGCATTAGAGCAAAAAAAGATGGCATCCAAGCCATCTTTTTTTGTGAAACTAAGCTTTTTCTATATTAAGATTCGCTCGCTTTCCGTCTCTTTTTGTCCCTTAATAACTCTTATACGGTTTCTCCATCAACTTCACTGTTTCATAAAGCAGCATTGTTGCGGCTCCGGTTCCGCCTTTAGAGTAAATCTCTTTGTCTTCGTCTGATTCGGATGTTCCGGCGATATCAAGATGTACCCAAGGTTTCTTTTCTACGAATTCGCCTAAGAATCTTGCGGCAGCGGTTGCACCACACTTCTTACCGCAGTTTGCGATATCAGCTACGGTGGATGCATTTAAGTTATCATATTCTTCATCGCCCATAGGGAGTCTCCAGATATTCTCTCCTGCAAGGATGGATGCCTGAACGATCTTAGCCATGAGTTCATCGCTGTTACTGAATGCGCCGGTGTAGCGGTCACCGAGGGCAACAACGCATGCGCCGGTTAAGGTTGCTACATCAATTAATGTTGTAGCGCCACATTCGCGGATTGCATAAGTGATGGCATCGATAAGAGCCATACGGCCTTCTGCATCTGTATTAACAACTTCGATGTACTTACCGTTCATAGACTTAACGATATCACCCGGCTTCATAGACTTGCCGGAAATCATGTTCTCGCAGGCTGGGATGACAGCAGTTACGTTAATGCCGAGCTTCGCTTCTGCGATCGCGCCCATTGCAGCGATTACTGCGGCTGCGCCGCCCATGTCACCATGCATACCTTTCATGGCAGTGCCAGGTTTTAAGTTATATCCGCCGGAGTCAAAGCAGAGTCCTTTACCGATTAAGGCAATCTTTTCATCATCAGTAACACGTCCGTTATATTCCATAACGATGAACTTCGCAGACTGTTTTGAACCGCGGGCAACGGCAAGGTAAGAATTCATACCGAGTGCTTCGCAGTCCTGTTTCTCAAGGATGGTGCACTTGATATTGTTCTTTTCGCAGACTTCTTTTGCTTTAGCGGCAAGAGCAGCAGGTGTCATAACGTTCGCTGGTTCATTCACCAGATCACGTGCGGTTGTGACAGCCTTCGCCATCATTCTTGTGTACTGCTCTTCTTTCTTAAAGGATGCAGAATCAATTCCTGTCAGGATTCCAAGATGAAGTTCAGAGGCTTCTGGCTTGTCAGAAATGTACTTATCGAAGGAATAGTCTGCAAGGAGAAGTCCCTTCATAGCGGAACTTAACCAGTAGGAAACATCTTCACCGATCGCAGTCATAAGAAGGTTCTTACCATGGAAACGCTTCGCTTCCTTCATAGCCTGACCAAACTGTAACTGAAATCTTCTTGGAGTTGCCTTCTCAGGGATACCGATAAAGATCAGATTATAGTAAGGCTGGCCCTGATAGGAGAAGTCCTTTCCTCGAAGTCCGTATACCTTGCTTCCGCCAACAAGACCGTCAGCCTGAAGACTTTCAAAAATTTCGCTGACCTTTCCAAGTTCGATACTCAGGCGGTTTTTATGATTATACGTAACGAGCAATGTATCAAATTCGTAGTCCTCCAGATCTACGAGACGTTGTATTTGCATAAATGATACGCTCCTTTCTAAAAAATTTTTAAATGATAAATTATAATAGCAGTAAATATTTATCCTGTAGAAAAATCCGGCAAAATCGAAATGTGGTATTCCAAATGCCGCAATGAAAACTACATTCTAAATAAGTACCAGTCGCACTAAAACAGGGGAAAAGTGCATACTAACCCCTTATATAAATAAAGTTATTTATAGTATAGCACAGTCAAATATTTTAAAACAGAAAAAACTTGTACATATTACATAAAATTTTGGTGCTAAGGTACAGTGTTTTTGCGTAAACTACTTATAAGCAGGGTAAAATATTGTCAGAATAGATTTCAGACAGTGCAATACATCACGTTAGTTTGACAAAGTATCCCTTTTTCAGTATAATAATTAACATAGATAACTAACATTGTTAATTAAGAAAGAGATGGTGATAGAATGAATGAATATTCAATGATGACACAGGAACTGCAGGATCTGGCCGCACTTTCTATGGAACATGGGCAGATTCCTTCCGGTCTGTATGACCAGTACCATGTGTTGCGTGGCCTTCGTGATGTGAATGGTAAGGGTGTGCTGGCAGGACTTACGGATATTTCCACCATCACCTCTTCCAAAGAAGTCGATGGAAAGATGGTCCCCTGCGATGGAGAGCTGCGATACCGCGGTTACGATATCCACGATCTTGTAGACGGTTTTGTAGCAGAGCAGAGATTTGGTTATGAAGAAGTCGCGTATCTCCTTATTTTTGGACGTTTGCCAGAAGAGGAAGAACTGAAAGAATTTCAGAAGCTTCTTGGAAGTTATCGTACATTACCAACGAACTTTGTACGTGACGTTATTATGAAGGCACCGGGTAAGGACATGATGAACACTTTACAAAGAGGCGTACTCACTTTATACGGATACGATGACATGGCAGATAATATTTCTATACCGAACGTACTCCGTCAGTGCCTCCAGCTTACAAGTACCGTACCGCTGCTCGCAGTTTATGGCTATCAGGCATATAACCACTATGTAGAAGGTAAGAGCTTTTATATTCATTCACCGAAACCGGAACTATCTACAGCAGAGAATATCTTGCGTATGCTGCGTCCGAATAAGAAGTATACACCATTAGAGGCGAGAGTTTTAGATGTCGCACTCGTACTTCATATGGACCATGGCGGTGGTAATAACTCCACATTTACAAACCACGTAGTAACCTCATCAGGAACCGACACGTACTCAGCGATGGCAGCATCCCTAGGCTCTCTTAAGGGACCGAAACATGGTGGAGCTAACATCAAGGTTGTACATATGTTTGATGAGATGAAGCAGACAGTAAAAGACTGGGAAGACGAAGACGAGATCAAGAACTATCTTCTGAAGCTCCTTAATAAAGAAGCATTTGACCATAGTGGTTTAATCTATGGAATGGGACATGCCGTATATTCTATCTCTGATCCAAGAGCAAGAATCTTTAAGGGATTCCTTGATAAACTTGCAAGAGAGAAAGGATACGATGAAGAATTTGAATTCTACAACAGAGTAGAAAGACTTGCCGTAGAGACCATTCAGGAAAAGCGCCGCATTTACAAAGGCGTAAGCGCCAACATTGACTTTTACAGCGGCTTAATGTATCGTATCTTAGGACTGCCGGATCAGCTGTTTACCCCGATGTTCGCCGTTGCCCGTATGGTCGGCTGGAGCGCACATCGCTTAGAAGAGCTGATGAACTGCGACAAGATCATCCGTCCGGCATACCAGAGCATAGCCATGGATAAAGAATACGTTCCGATGAAGGACAGGATCGTTATAGCAAAGTAAGTGGTTGTATTTCAGTATATGAAAAGTGTATGAAAAAAATATAAGTATTTTTTGGAGGAAATATGGAAACGAAAGACACAGGCAGTTCTGACTGGCCAGAAGACGAACCTCAGACAGAACAGAAGGTGACTTTAGAAGATTATCAACAGTTAATCATTCAGATGAGAAGGGCGAATGTTCAGTTTCAACAGCTGTGTAACATCCCGTCAGGCGAGTTGACGATGTTACTTACTCTGCGGCGGCTTCTGCTAGCCAAAACATTTGTCATTCCATCCGATATCGGAGATGCGCTGAAGCTGTCAAGACCAGCCGTATCCCGAATGCTTCATAACCTGGAACGGAAAGGGTATCTGGAAATGAAAAGCAGTGAAGAAGATCACCGCTACGTAAAAGTACAGTTTACCCAGGCAGGGAAGAAGCTTATTACCGAAGAGCTGGAGAAGTGTGGAACGCTCTTAGAGAGGGTCAAAGAGCGTATGGGGGAAAAGGATATGAATCAGTTCCTTTACTACTATAGCGAATTCTGCAGCATTCTGATAGATGAGATATTTTAAGAAACAAACGAAACAGACGAAAACAGGAAATCCATTGTTAGTCGCTGCTCTGTATCACTGCAGTCAATATGCTCAATCGCATCTTGACTTTGCTCTAAAGCCGCAGAGACTAGCAATGGATTTCCTGTTTTCTGGTTAGTTTCTGCTATTGGTTAAAATTATCAATTCCATATTGTATTCATTCTTCTATCATCCCTTAGTCCTCCTGAAATGCATATACTTCTTCGACTATTTTTTCAAGAGCATTTTTGACTGCATTCTGTTGAAAATTAAAGAGGAGCCGGATTGCTCCGACTCCTCCAAGTATGTGTCCGCAAACACATACCCCAATTGCTATCTATAATATACTATGTATAAGTGAAATATGCAAGCATTATATGGAATTTTTCAAGGTGTTCAGGCGAGAAAACAAATCGGGATGAATGGTAATAGCTGAAACATTCGGGTTTACGGATGATTCGTATTCTCGTGTGATTTTCTCAAATTCTCGAACAAATGACTTAATCTCAGTTTTTGAAACTTTCAGCAATTTTAAGTAATAACAAATGAGAATAATATAGTCACCAATAGTTTTAAAATTTATGTAAGGCATTCCCATTTCTAAAATCAGACACTGTTTCATTGGTCTGGATGGGTCCATTTTTTTGAAACGAGTATCGTATACTACATCATTATGGGCAATAGCATTTCTCAGATCCTTTAAGGCATATACATATTTATAAAGCAATTCCCGGTAGGTATCGCTGGATAGATTTATGCCGATTGAACGGGATACTTTTTCACGCATATCAATAGTCAGACAGGAAAGTAGATAACCAAAATCGCCCATAGTAAGAATTTCGAAAATTGCCCAAATTGGAACCTCATTATAGTTGACATTATTATAAAAATGGGTGATTTTAGGGTTCTCTTTGCGGTATGCAGCGGCTATGGTATTTTGTATGGAACCTTGGAGATTCAGTTTGTTATTTTGGTATTTCTTTTTTATATCTTCGCGAGTTCCAGCTGGAGCATTTTTGTAACTGCTGATTGCTTTATCATACATATTATAGACACTGCTTGAATTTATTTCTGTCATAATTGTGTTTAATGCAATATTTTTAAGAGCAGTTTCGATAAACATCATTTTCCCATATAAAAGAGACTTTAGTTTTGTGTCATATTGTATGGTTGCGTTGATCTCATTGTATGAGGTAAATGGAAGGCGGTTTGAGGATGATACAAAAAAGCGGTATCCCTTATAACCATGAAAATATCCTGTATTGATCAGTTGCTGCTTTTGTGAAGTCCCTGAGATGGAAATTCCGTTATTTCTAAGATGCCGCATTAAGGCATCAGTTGATTTATAGTCTGTTTTTGCCATAATATCTCCTAAGTGTTTGTGATAATAAGTTAAGTACTAAAACTTCCCATACCTAAAATGGGATTCGCATTTTGAAAATTCAACCTCTTTTTTCATACCATTACATCTGGCAAGAAGCTTGCCAACATGATGTTTGGAAAAAATCTCTGGACACAATCATTTAAGGCTTTCTAAAATTCTTCTAGTTTCTTTAAAAGTGCCATTTCACCTGAGACTTTATATTTTGCGCAGAAGCGGCACAGTGCGAACAGGGTGTCTCCTAACTTTTCGGAAAGTTCTTCATCGCTGCTGAACTTCTTTTCAGGGTCTTCGCCGGCGGTGCCGAGCTGCAGATTGATGACGGAAGTGAGAAGATCTTTGAATACATCTTCATCGTTGGTGGAAAGTACACCGGCAGAGGCAGCCTTTTTCGCTACCTTTTCACCGCGGATGAGGGCAGGAAAGTTTTCCGGGATAAGATCGATGTCCTCTTTTAAAGAGGTCTGTTTATGCCCTTCTTCCTGTGCCTTTAACTTCTCCCAGTCAGCTTGCTGTTGTTCTACGCTGTCATAATGGCGGCCGGCAAATACATGTGGATGACGGTGGATCATCTTGCGTGCGATGCCGTCAATCACATCTTCGATGGCAAATTCACCGTTATCTTCGGCAACCTGTGACTGTAAAAGCACCTGGAAAAGAAGGTCGCCAAGTTCTTCTTTTAAGTTGGTGCAGTCTCCGGTTTTAGTCAGGTTAGATACAGCCTGATTCACTTCGTAGGCTTCTTCTAACGTATATAATTTAAGCGATTCGTGTGTCTGTGACTTATCCCATGGGCAGCCATTCTCTCCGCGAAGTGTTGCCACGATTGCCTGTAATTCCTGAAAATTAAACTTTTTATCCATAGTATGCCCCTCCTCCGGGCAAAATAGACAATTCTTAAATATGCAAAAGAATAGAAAAGTCTATTGTAAAAATATGTTATTTGCTATATTATATCAATAAGTCACGAAAAAATCTACATTAACTATGTAAAAAGAAAGAAGGAAGGATTGATGAACAACTTTGGACGGACGGTACTGGCATTGGGGCTGGGTACAGTCATGACATTTACGAATCCGGAGTGCTTTTTTCAGGCAGAGTCAGAGCCGACGATGGTTTATGCGGCAGAGAAAGCCGCCGCACAGGGCAGGAGGCTGACGGTGCAGAGTAGATCTAGTATATCTGTAAGAGTATCTGCCGATTGTTTAGGAAAAAGTGAGAGTACGACAGAAGTGACGACAAAGAAGGAAGAATGTACGAAGGCTTCTTCCGAGAAGAATACCGAAGGCAGCAGTACCGGAAAGGATGAATCGCAGACGAATCATACGACAGAAAGTACGCATACTACGTCGGGAAGCGATACATCAAGTGGTACGGAAGGAAGTTCAGGATCAGGCAGTCAGACATCCGGAGGAAGTTCTACATCAGGAAGTTCTACATCAGGAAGTTCTGTATCTGGAAGCAGTTCGGCAGGAAGTTCGGCATCTGAGAATGGCACATCGGGCAGCAGCTCTTCAAACGATGCTTCGCATCAGACAGAGCAGACCGGCAGTTCGGCATCTGGGTCAGATGGACAGGCAGATAGTAATAAGAATACGACACAGGATAAGAATTCTGATCATTTAGAGGATGACCGTACGAATGGGAATACAGATAACACCGCACAGAATAACAAGATTTCTACAAGAAAAGATATGGAGATCAGGACAAAGAGTGCGGTTAAGAACATCAAGGAGGAGATTGCAGAGGAAGATGCACCGGATGGAAGAGATACGGTCAATACATTTATTCCGAAAGTATATAACGATACCCGTCTTTCGATGAAGAATCATAAAGAGTATATAGCCGGTTATATTTATTTTAATCAGGGAGATAGCGCATGGAATCAGAATGGGTACTGTATTGCAAAGGCAGGCTGTGGACCGACTTCCATGGCAGTTGTCATTACATCGCTTACCGGCAAGTGGGTTACTCCACTTGATACAGCCATCTGGGGATACCAGCATGGATTTTATTCAAGAGAAGGCTCTGCTCACGAGATGATACCGGCGATGGCGGCGGCATATGGGCTTCGCTGTCAGGGAGCAGGAACAGACTATCAGACGATTAAGAAGGCGCTTAAGGCAGGTAAGCCGGTCGTATGCCTTATGGGACCGGGGTATTTTACAAGAGGCGGTCACTTTATGGTCCTCGTTGCAATCGATAACAATGACTGTGTTACGGTTGCCGATGTAGGAAGCAGAACACGTTCCGCTTACAAGTATCGGCTGGCAGATGTTATTGCACAGTCAAAGGGAGCAAGTGCCGGTGGCCCTTTCTGGATAATGTCTTACGATAAGGGAAGCAGTGCGGTCCGGAGGAAGAAGGCGATTAAGAATTATACGCAGGAAGATTTGAAAGAAGACTTTGCAGATGCTTCGTATATGAAGGTGACAGGAGAACTTCCTGAATTATTAAAGAAAGAGAAGAAGGAAGTATCTGTTAAGAAGGTTGTGTCCATTCTTAAGATGTCCACAGGAGGAAGTCTTCTTAATACACTTAGGGTGAATAATACAGGTTCTTCTTTTTCACCGGTAAGCCGGAGCAGCCAGCTTGTTTCGATCACAGCGAAAGCAAAAGATACAAAAGGTACAAAAGAAGCAGGTAATGCGGAATACTTAAAGAAGTCACAGGATCAGGCACTTACGTTAAAGCAGGATATTGCCCGGAGACAGTGGGAGAAGAAGATTCCTTTATCGAAGCTGGAATGTTATTTAAAAGGAACAATAAAAAAGAATGCATTTACTAAATAAAGTTAGTCCAGGAGCTTAAAAATCATAAGAGAAAGAAACCGATAAGAGTTATGAGAAAGATTAATTACAGAATTACAGTGAATATTACGCAGAAGACGATGAAGCTCGGATTCCGCGCCAAGATGCCGGAGGAGATGCAGGGAAAGCGCATACGTGTGCAGGCGGTATTTACTCAGAGACAGGTAGAACGCCGTTTTCCGATGGAAGTAGTGATTGAAGAGGGCGAAGTGGGCGAGCAGATCCGCGCCGATGCAGAGATTCTTCTGCCATATGTATTTTACAGTCCGCCGCGCCATAAGGTGAATGTTGTGTTTGCGCTCTGGTGCGGAGCAGAAGAACTCAGCCTCGATGACCAGCCGTTTCCGGTACAGAAGGAGCTTTTTGCAAGGGCAGAGATTGTGCGTAAGAGGAATCTGCTTAAGTTTGCAGGATGTTCTCTCGGCCTGCCATTTTTGCTCGTAAGAGATTATTTTAAAGAAGGAAAGAACTTTATAAAGGCGGCGAAGCGGGCGAATGAGACAGTGTACCGTATTAGTGGATATAATTACAGTGCACGTCAGCAGAATACCGACTATTTTGCTGCCAGATACCGTAAATACGTGGCAAAGAATAAGGTGAAGCCGAACCAGATTCTTTTTCTGTCGGAAAGAGAGCCAGAAGAGGGCGGCAATCTTATGCTTGTAAAGAAGTGGTTTGAGGAGAACGAACCGGAAGTAGAGATCGCTACATTTATTAATACAAAGACGGTAGACCAGTTAAAGAAGAGAGAACTGCGGGAGTGTGCCTTAAAGTGCGCCACATCGGCAGTCATTATTCTAGAAGACTTTTATCCGCAGCTTCATAGCATTCAGAAGAGGAACGAGACGAAGATTATCCAGTTATGGCATGCCTGCGGTGCCTTTAAGACGTTCGGGCTTACCCGTATGGGGAAAAAGGGCGGTGCGCCACAAACTTCCATGAATCACAGGAATTATGATCTCGTACCGGTAAGCAGCGATACCGTAAGAGACATTTATGCGGAAGCATTCGGTATCTCACCAAGTAAGGTACAGGCGCTCGGCGTGCCTCGTACAGACCGGCTTTTTGACTGGGAATACGAAGAAGAAAAGCGCAGGGAACTTTATGAGAAGTATCCGGCATTTAAGGACAATCGAGTCATTTTGTTTGCACCGACATTCCGAGGAGATGGGAATAAAGATGCACACTATCCAACGGAGGCATTTGACGTTAATCGCTTCATGGAACGACAGCCGGAAGATACGGTGCTTATACTCAAGAATCATCCGTTTGTAAAGCAGAGCTTTTTTGTAGAAGAACAGTGGAAGGACAGGGTGTTTGACCTTAGTACAAAGGAGCATATTAACGACCTTATGCTCATAAGCAACCTTCTTATCACAGACTACAGCTCAAGTGTATTTGAAGCGGCAATCTTAGAACTTCCGATGCTGTTTTATGCATTTGATGAGAAGGAATATATGGACAGCAGAGACTTTTACTTTGATTATGACCAGTTCACTCCGGGACCGGTTGTCGCAGAATTTGAAGTTTTATGTGAAAAGGCAGCCTCCATGCTTGAGAATATTGTGTCAGAAGTGGAACAGTCAGACCTCGACAATTTCCGCAGAGTTTTCCTAAATATGGTTGATGGACACAGTACAGAACGCATTTGCAGAAAAATAAAAACCAACTATATAAATATTTAGTTAAATTTGCAAAGAAAGTTTGACAAATGGAAGGAAATAATATAAAATATTGGAAGCAAGATGATTTCGTAATGGGAATTTACTATCATTTGCACAATATTGACAACACTGGGAATGACGTTATAGAGTCCGTAACATGACAATATAATAACATATTTAACGAATGACAAGGGGATTTTAATATGAAAGGAATAGTATTAGCTGCCGGCAAAGGTACCAGACTGTACCCTATGACAAAGCCGGTCTGTAAACCATTATTACCAGTATATGATAAGCCATTAATTTATTATCCGATCGCTACTTTACTTCAGGCAGGGATCAAGGACATTCTCGTAATCATTCCACCAGGAGAAGAGAAGGAATTTATGAATCTTCTTGGAGACGGAAGTGAGTTTGGAATTCATATCGAGTTTGCCGTACAGAAGGTTGCACGCGGAATCGCAGATGCCCTCATTATCGGGGAAGATTTTATCGGAGATGACTCCGTATGTCTCGTATTAGGAGATAACATTTTCCACTGCCATAATCTTGACGAGATTATGAAGGAAGCCATCAAGGATGACCATGGTGCGAAGGTATTCGGTTATTATGTAGACGATCCAAGACCATTCGGTGTAGTAGAGTTTGATGAGAACGGCCATGCCGTATCCATCGAAGAGAAGCCGAAGAATCCGAAGTCGAATTACATCGTACCAGGATTATATTTCTATGATAATCAGGTAATCGACATCGCTAAGAATCTTGAGCCATCTGCCAGAGGTGAGTACGAGATCACCGATGTTAACTTAGAATACTTAAGAAGAGGTCAGTTAAAGGTTATCCCATTTGACAGAGGACTCACCTGGATGGATGCCGGAACCGCAGACAGTATGTTAGAAGCGGCGGAGATCGTTAAGGCACTCCAGAAGTCCGGATGCTATGTAGGCTGCTTAGAAGAACTTGCATGGAAAGAAGGATTTATATCTTTAGACAAGATTCACGAGATTGGAGAAAGTTTAAAGATGACCAATTATGGACAGTATTTACTTAAGTTAAAGTAAGAACTTGTTAAAGAACGATTTTCAATTGCTGTAAATGGGGGGTATTTTGTTAACTGTAAAGTAAAAAGTTGCCATCGCATTTGCGAGGCAGTCTTACTTTTAGAGACAGATAACAACTTTTTACAAGGGAAAGTACAAGAATTTCCATTATTATACTAGAATGAGAATATAACGGCGAAATGTAATAAGAACTTCAAAATAACAGTTTGCACACCGCCTAACATTTTAAAAAAAACTTTCCATTTTTTAGTTGACAAATGAATCGCCCTATGATATACTACAGTCATCACAAAAACATTGCACAGGCAGCAGGTCATTAAAAAGTAAAATAATAAGAAGTAGACGCTGCGCCAGAGAGGAGAGTACGTTATGCAGAGTACTGGAATAGTAAGAAAGCTTGATTCATTAGGAAGAATTACATTACCAATGGAACTTCGTAAAAGTTTCGACATCGGTGAGAGAGAACCTTTAGAAATCTTCACAGAAGAAGATAAGATTATCATTAAGAAGTATAACCCTAGTGATATCTTTACAGGACAGTGTGAAGACCTCATTGAATATAGAGGTAAGAAGGTATCAAGAGATTCTATCCGCGAGCTTGCCAGAATCGCCGGATATAAGCTGACAGAAGAGTAATCTTCACGAGGACAGCTTACATCTACTGTAAGTTTTTTGTGTATACGAAAGATAAAGTGCCGTAAGCTAATCTAAAGAACCAGTATAGTAGGGCATGGACTCAAAAGAAGCCCCCTTCTTTGTGAAAGCAGAGAAGGGGGCTTCTTTTGTAATTTTGACCAATTAAAATCCATGTTAACACTTTTGTTATACATTCTTATCCCGCCTGTAACCAAAGATAATACTTCTGTTATGGCAGTTTTCCTGTAAAAATATTAAAATAAAAATATAGGAAATGCAAAGACATTCCTTACTATATCAGGAAGACGAGGAGGGATTCCCTATGAAGAAGAGATTAAGTACAATTTTAGCAGTAATGTTTATGGCAGTAATACTCATTCCATTTACACCGGTGCAGGCAGCATCTACAGACGTAACCGGTAAGATGGCAGGGAATCGTGAGATTAAGAACATTAGCAAGATGATGACCGCATATACGACAGCGATGAACTTAAGCGAACAGTCCACCACCAGACCGGTAAAGATGAAGCTTAACGATAATGCCAAGTTATCCATCGCCGTATTTGTAAGATATAATTACAAAGGAGACTACAGCTACACAGCAAAGGAACTTCGTTCCGAGACAAAGAAGCTTTTTGGTAAGAGTGCTTCCGTTAATACCATCAGGAACAAGAAGAATAAGAATCATGCGATGTTAGTATGCAGCTCCAACAGCAAGTACTATAAAGATCCATATATGTACTGTGGCGGAGACTTCGGAGATGTGATTCCAGATTACAAGATCACAAAGGTAACCCGTACCGGTAAGAATATCTACACCGTAACAACACAGAACCGTTTAGGATGCTACGGAGAGAAGGGCAGAACAAACATCGGCACAACAACACTGAAGCTGAAGAAGACAGCAGCAGGATACGTTGTAAAAGGAGTTCGCTATCAGTATAACGGGAAGTAATAAACCCTATTAAGTAAGTAAAATAAGAAAGAAAACCTTATAAAATAAAGGAGACATATCAAAGCAGTTTAGCAGCTGTCAGATATGTCTTCTTTTTCGTTTTTTTTAAGAAAAATTCGGTCTCTCTATATACTAAAGAATGAGTTTTAAGTGAAAAATTGGTGGAAAATTAAGGATGTAGTTCGACTTTACTAAAAATAGGCAAATTATAATAATAAAATTGTTACATTTTATTATACTCCTAAAAAGAAATCTATGCTATAATTTACTCGTTGTGAGTGTACTTTTCTCTTTTAATACATAATTACCGAGAAAAGACATAAAAATGTATGAAAAAAATGGACTATCAATAGAGAAAGATTAGGATTTCGCGGGGATTAAAACTATATATCTTCCTCTAATGATTAATAGATAATAAATAAACACAAGAAACTAGATTGGGGAACAGTATGTACAAGAAGAGCGCGCAGGGCTGGCTAAAGCACCTGGATTTTATAATCTTAGACGTGATATGTCTGTGGATTTCTTTTACGATGGCGTTTGGAATACGCCATAGAAACCTGGAGATACTCACGAATTCTTTATACCGTGATATGATATGGAGCATCGCACTCCTGGACATCGTGGTTATCTTTTTTTTCGATTCATATAAGAATGTTTTAAAGCGAGGCTTTTATCAAGAATTTACCATGACATTAAAACATGATATTTTGCTAACACTGAGTTCAGTGTTTTATTTATTCTTATTTAAAGAAGCAGATGATTATTCCAGACTTGTTATAGTATATACAGGGCTTATTTATCTGATCATCAGTTATGTAGCTCGTAATCTGTGGAAGGCCATTCTACATAAGTGCCTTGTGGAGATCGGAAATCGTTCCCTTTTAATCGTTACATCCGCCCAGAATGTAAATGATGTGATCGATAACATTAAGAATAAGAATTATGCAGATTATTTTGTAAAAGGAGTATGTATCCTTGATAAAAAAGCAAAAGGCAGCATAATAGACGGTGTGCCTGTTGTGGCAAATGAGGATGATCTCACAGAATATGTTTGCCGTGAATGGGTAGATGAAGTATTTGTCAATATATCAGAAAGTGAACCATATCCCTCAGAACTTCTTAACAAGTTCACAGAAATGGGAGTGGTCGTTCATATGAAGCTTGCCAAATCGCAAAACCTTCTTGGAAAGAAGCAGTTCGTCGAGAAGCTTGGAACCTACACCGTTCTCACTACCAGTATTAACAATATTACTCACAGACAGCTTATAGTGAAACGAGGCTTAGACATCGCAGGAGGACTCCTGGGGTGTCTATTTACGGCTATTCTATTCATCTTTATCGGACCAGCCATCTATCTGCAGTCTCCCGGACCTATCTTTTTCAAACAGACGAGAGTAGGAAAGAACGGGAAAAAGTTCCAGATGTATAAGTTCCGGAGCATGTATATGGATGCAGAAGAACGGAAAGCCGAACTGATGGCAGAGAATCGTGTCCAAGACGGCATGATGTTCAAACTCGACTTTGACCCTCGTATTATTGGGAGCAAAAAGCTTCCGGACGGAACGGTCAAGAAAGGAATCGGGAACTTTATAAGAGACTGGAGTATCGATGAATTCCCACAGTTTTTTAACATCTTAAAGGGCGATATGTCGCTGGTAGGTACTCGCCCACCAACTGTGGATGAGTGGGAGAAATACGAGCTCCATCATCGTGCTCGTCTCGCAGCAAAACCAGGACTTACCGGAATGTGGCAGGTTAGCGGGCGAAGCAACATAACGGACTTTGAAGAAGTCGTGGAACTGGATAGAGAGTACATAAGCCATTGGAGCATGGGACTGGACTTTAGAATCCTACTGAAAACGATACAGGTAGTATTTAAAAAAGAAGGATCGATGTGAGGGAAGAGGAAGATGGAAGAGAAGAATAGGTATGAAGTAACGGTTGGAGAAAAGTGATGGAAGGAAAAATTAGACTTGCGGTTTTTGGACAAAAACGTTTTTCACGCGAGGGTGGAATAGAGATTGTTGTAAAAGAACTATGCACGAGGATGGTACAAAAAGATTGCCAGATTACCTGCTACAACAGATCAGGGCATCATGTGAGTGGTGCAGAGTACGACAAAAAAAATAAATATGATGGTATTTGCCAAAAGTTTGTTCCGACTATTGAAGGAAAAGGTCTTGCAGCAGTGAGCTCTTCATTTTTCGCAGCTCTTTACAGTGCATTTGGTAAATATGATGTGGTGCATATCCATGCTGAAGGCCCAGCTTTTTTCTCATGGTTGCCAAAGATGTTTGGTAAAAGAGTTGTAGTTACGATTCATGGTATAGATTGGAAGCGTGAAAAATGGAAAGCTGGGTTCGGTTCTAAATTCATCCGACAGGGTGAAAAGAATGCTGTGAAATATGCAAACGAAATTATTGTCTTGAGTAAAGGTGTTCAGGAGTATTTTAAGGATACATATAATCGAGAAACAAGATTTATTCCGAACGGTGTTAATCGCCCAGAGATTCGAGAAGCATACTTGATAACAGAAAAATTCAATCTGACGAAAGATTCCTATATACTATTTCTAGGCAGACTTGTACCAGAAAAGGGAATTCGGTATCTGGTTGAGGCATTCAAGAATATAAAGACAGATAAAAAGCTCGTTATTGCTGGTGATTCCAGTGACACAGATTCATTTATGAAAGAATTAAAGGATTTGGCTAAGGATGATGAAAGAATCCTCTTTACTGGATTTGTGCAAGGACAAATGTTGGATGAGTTGTACAGTAACGCTTATATTTACACACTGCCTTCTGATTTGGAAGGGATGCCTTTGAGTTTATTGGAAGCTATGAGCTATGGTAATTGTTGTTTGGTTTCGGACATTCCTGAGTGTGCTGAAGTAGTCGAAGATAAGGCACTGGTCTTCAAAAAATCAGATGTCAATGATCTTAGAGATAAGTTAGAAGATGCCTGCAATTATCCAGAGAAGATTATGGAGCTGAAGAAACAGGCGGCTGATTTTATCTGCGAGAAATACAACTGGGATGATGTTGTAGATGAAACAATGAAACTTTATAAGTAGTTAGGAAATAGGACATGGATATTAGAAATGAGAGGAAAGAATATGAACGTTGGCTGGCAAATGCAACTGCAGATGCAGATGTTGTTGCCGAACTGAAAATGCTGGATGATGCAAAAATAGAGGACGCTTTTTATCGTGATCTTGCATTTGGCACGGGCGGTCTGCGTGGTGTTATCGGTGCAGGTACCAATCGTATGAATATTTATACTGTAGCAAAGGCTTCTCAGGGGCTAGCTGATTATCTGAGGGGAAATTTTGCAGAGCCGTCTGTAACTATCGGTTACGACAGTCGTATTAAGAGTGATGTGTTTGCAAAGACGGCAGCAGGTGTGTTTGCAGCGAATGGTGTCAAGGTAAACATCTGGCCTGACCTAATGCCGGTGCCGACCGTGTCTTTTGCAACCCGTTATCTACATGCTTCTGCAGGAGTTATGGTCACGGCTTCTCACAATCCTAGTAAGTACAACGGCTATAAGGTATATGGTGCCGATGGCTGCCAGATTACGACTGAAGCTACTGCAGAGATTCTGGCTGAGATCGAAAAGCTTGACATCTTTGTAGATGTCAAGACTCATGACTTTGAAGCAGGCGTAGCGAACGGTAGCATTCAGTACATCCCAGATGAGGTCTATACTGCGTTTGTGGAACAGGTCAAGAGCCAGTCGGTTTTGTTTGGCGAAGAAGTCAATAAGAATGTGGCTATCGTGTACAGTCCATTGAATGGCACCGGCTTGAAGCCGGTGACTCGTACCTTGAAAGAAATGGGTTACACCAACATCACCGTAGTCAAAGAGCAGGAGCAGCCGGATGGTAACTTTCCGACCTGCCCTTATCCAAACCCGGAAATCAAAGAAGCGATGGCACTGGGCATGGAATATGCCAAGAAGTGCAACGCCGACTTGCTACTGGCAACTGACCCAGATTGTGACCGTGTGGGCATTGCCGTCAAAAATAAGGCAGGGAAGTATGAACTGTTGTCTAGTAACCAGACTGGTAGTTTGTTGCTGGATTACATTTGCAGCCAGAGGATAAAGCACGGTAAGATGCCTGCGGACCCTGTTATGGTCAAGACTATTGTTACGATGGACATGGGTGAGCAGATCGCAACTCACTATGGCTTACGTACCATCAACGTACTAACTGGTTTCAAGTTCATCGGTGAACAGATTGGCAAACTGGAACAGCAGGGTAAAACTGATAGCTATGTATTTGGCTTTGAGGAAAGTTATGGCTATTTAACTGGCTCCTACGTTCGTGATAAAGATGGCGTGGATGGTGCATATATGATTTGTGAGATGTTCAGCTACTACGCTAGGCAGGGCATTAGTCTACTGAACAAACTTGATGAACTGTATGAAACTTACGGCTACTGTCTGAATACTCTGCACAGCTATGAGTTTGATGGAAGTGTTGGAATTGCCAAGATGCAGAGCATTATGCAGGCATTCCGCAGCGACATCAAGGAGTTCGGTGGTAAGAAGGTCGTTGAGTTGTTGGATTACGCACCGGGTTTGGATGGCCTGCCAAAATCTGATGTGCTAAAGTTTCTGCTGGAAACTAACTGCTCTATCGTGGTGCGCCCTTCTGGCACCGAACCGAAACTTAAGATCTATATCTCTGTCAGTGCGGAAAACAAGGAAGTTGCTGAAAAAGTAGAAGCAGAAATCCGAAAGAGTGCTGAAGAGTACTTGAAATAAAGAATAAGGGAGAAGAAAAAATGAATATCATTTTACTTTCAGGTGGTTCTGGCAAGCGTCTCTGGCCTCTTTCTAATAATGTGCGTAGTAAGCAGTTTATCAAACTGTTTAAGAATAAAGGTGAGTATGAGTCTATGGTGCAGCGTGTATACCGCCAAATTACCACGGTAGATGCAGATGCAAAGATTACGATTGCGACAAGTAAATCGCAGGCAAGTGCCATTAAGAATCAGTTGGGTGAAAAAACATCTATCTGTGTGGAGCCTTGCCGCCGTGATACTTTTCCAGCCATTGTACTGGCTGCAGCCTACCTGCACGACGAGTTGGGTGTAGCAGAGAATGAAGCTGTTGTTGTTTGTCCGGTTGATCCTTATGTAGATAACACTTATTACGAAGCTGTCAAAACCTTGCAGGAACTGGCAGGACAGTGGGAAGCGAATTTGACTCTGATGGGGATTGAGCCGACCTATCCCAGCGAGAAGTATGGATACATTATTCCTGAAAGCGGTGAAAACGTTAGCAAAGTCAAGGAATTCAAGGAAAAGCCAGATGTGGAAAAAGCCAAGAAGTACCTGTCTCAAAATGCGTTGTGGAATGCAGGTGTTTTCGCATTCAAACTTGATTATCTGTTGGATAAAGCACATAGCATGATTGACTTTGAGGATTACCGTGACCTGTTCAACAAGTATGATACTCTGACCAAGATTAGCTTCGACTATGCTGTGGTTGAAAAAGAGTCTAGCATTCAGGTTCTTCGTTATAATGGCGATTGGAAGGATGTCGGTACATGGAATATGATGGCCGAGGTCATGGCTGACAAGATCAAGGGCAAGGCTATTTTGGATGAAAAGTGTGAGAATACCAATGTAGTAAATGAATTGAATATTCCTATCCTCTGCATGGGCTGTAAAGACATGATTGTCGCAGCCAGTGGTGATGGAATCCTAATCTCAGATAAAGAGCGCAGCGGTTATATGAAGCCCTATGTGGAAAAAATCAAAATGGAAGCAATGTATGTTGAAAAGTCATGGGGCACTTATACAGTCATTGATGTGCAACCGGGTTCTATGACAGTGAAGGTTTCTATGAGAGCTGGAGAACATATGACATACCATATGCATAACTATCGTGAGGAAGTGTGGACTGTTCTATCTGGTAAAGGAAAGGCAATTGTAGATGGTATGGAACAAGTCTTGCATACTGGTGAGGTGATTACCATTGCTGCAGGTTGTAAACATACTGTAGAGGCAATTACAGCACTGGATATGATTGAAGTTCAGCTTGGTGAGGAAATTAGCATCACAGATAAGATTAAATTTCCGGTGGAACAAATTTAGTGGGAGACAAAGTAATGGAAATTATGAAATTGATTTCGACTGGAAAGGATTATTTGTGAGGAAATACTAGGCTCCAGGAAGAATACGGAAAGAAGATAGATTTAATACCACTAGCAGAAAGCTGGGAATACTTAGTTTACTCAGATGGTTCTAGTTATGTTGCAAACGGTACATATAAAGGACAGACGCTAACTAATGTATTGAAAGCGCATTTGGAATATTTTAGCATGAAGGTTAAAAGTGGTGAACTTCCTATTCTAGTGAAGTTTATTGATGTAAAGAAAGATCTGTCTGTTCAGGTTCATCATGATGAGTAGGCAAGAACAAATATATTGTATTGTGCAGTGTATTTTGTGGCAAGCGTTTTGATTTTCCTTTATCGAAAAGAATTGACCGAATTTGTATCAAAGCACAAGATTGTCTCCGGTGTGATTCTGCTGATTACTACAGTTACTTATTTTGCAATAGGTGGCAATACGCTTATAATGCTATTCGTTTGTATGGCAACATTAATTTATACCTTCGGTTATAGACGGGGGAATAGTCAATCCAGTCACCAAGTTTCTCGGTGGTGTCTGCTTCGAGATTTACCTGTGCCACATGGTAATTTATCGTGTGATTGAACAGTTGAACTTTGTTCATCTATTTGGAAACGGTCTACTGGCATATATTTTCACAACTATTGTGGTTATCTGCGGTTCAGTTGTGTTTTTTGTATATGCTAAGTGGTTCTAAAATAAAATTGAAACATTCTTAAAAAAGAGAGTAAACAATAGGAGAGTTAATCATGTCTGAAGAAAAGAAGTTAAATGGTACGGTCATCGTTACATATCGTTGTAATGCTCGTTGCTCCATGTGCAACCGTTATAAAGCACCTTCCAAGCCGGAAGAGGAAATCAGCAT
>ERZ832973.890-NODE-890-length-29735-cov-24.536321_pt1 | contig 29735 bp, 24 predicted proteins | sample MGYA00519950_ERZ832973 | MGnify/ENA primary metagenome ERZ832973 (study PRJEB31850, sample SAMEA3708734) | human gut metagenome | biome: human gut; feature: human-associated habitat; material: faeces | place: China | collected 2014 ... | reverse complement strand
ACTGTACGTTCGTTTGATACCCCAGGAGATGGAATCGGCAATGAGAAACGCTGGAATCCATGCAAATACACATTTGGAGGTACATAGAATGTACAATGCAGTAGGTATTGATGTTTCAAAGGGTAAGAGTACCGTAGCAGTCCTGCAGCCTGGCGGTACTGTAATCCGTAACACCTTCGATGTCTCTCACACATCCCAAAGCCTTCATGAACTCACGGATTATCTGGGTTCATTAAATGGCAACACCAGAATTGTTATGGAATCGTGATGGACGAAGTGCGGGTTCTAAGAGTTATATGTGGGTGTACCGATCTGGCTATCTGTATCCGGAAAAGCAGATCATTCTTTATGAATATCAGCGAACCAGAAATGCATCTCATCCAAGAGAATTTCTGAAGGATTGTTCCGGTATCTGCGTAACAGATGGCTATCAGGTTTATCATACGCTTGAAAAAGAGCGGGAAGACCTGACGATAGCGGGATGCTGGGTTCATGGGCGCAGGCGTTTTGATGAAGTACTCGCCGTAGTGCCAAAAGAAGCCCAGAAAGAATCCGCGTCCTATCTGATTATAAAACAGATCCAGGCAATCTACCGGGAGGAAGGAAAACTCAAAGAATTTTCATCAAAAGAAAGGCTTGTTCAGCGTCAGGTGGTTGTAAAACCACTGGTAGATGCTTTGTTGTGTACCTGAAACAACACGAAAGTGAAGTCGGTACGGAAAAACTGAGGGAAGCTTTCACTTATGCATTGAATCAGGAAAAATACCTCTGGGTTTTTCTGACCGACGGGGATGTTCCGATGGACAACAATGCATCAGAGCGTGCGATCCGCGGATTCTGTGTCGGCGTAAAAAACTGGCAGATGATCGATACCATCAATGGTGCAAAATCATCCGCTATCATTTACAGCATTGCAGAAACAGCAAAAGCGAACGATTTAAAGCCATATGAGTACTTTGAATATCTTCTGACAGAGATTCCGAAACACATGGATGATACAGACCGATCTTTCTTAAATGCTCTGGTTCCGTGGTCGGAAAAACTGCCAGAGAATATCCGAAAACCGAAGAATTAAGAGAAGCCGCGAAAGCGGCTTTTCGCTGACAAGGTACTTGCTATAGTGCGTTTACTCAGATATAGAGATCTTTATGCGTCATACTAACTTAATGACATTGTTCTACTACCGGCTTTTCTTTTTCAAGACGCGCCTTTTTAATAGCATCGAAGGAAGTGTGTTTTGCCTTTATTATGTCTTCCAGATGGAAGAGCTGGTTGATGTACATCACGCCCTGTACGGAAGGCTGGGTGTAATCTAGCGCCTTTCCTTTTGGAATGGCATCGGTCAGATATCTTCTGATATGCGCCCAGCAGGCTGTGCGTTTCGCATCCGGCACTTTGTTATACCCACTGTATCCGTCACACATCAGGTATCCTTTGAAACCATGGAGGAAATCCACAGCGTTTTCCCCGGCCCGGGTTTCGGAGTATTTATAGAGGATGATCGGCGGCAAGCCATCTTCCCCACTGCGGAACAGCCACATGTAAGACTGTGTCTGGGCACGGCGTCCTGATTCATGCAGCACCTGAAGCGGGGTTTCGTCTGCCATTGCAAATTTCCTTTCCAGAAGCTTCCGTTGGAAATATTTATACATTGGAAGGAAAAATGCTTCCGAATTCTGGATCACCCAGTTTGCCATTGTCTTCCGGGTAATGGATGCCCCATACTGTTTCCAGTCTTTTTCCTGACGGAAATAAGGCAGCGCATTACAGAATTTTTGGTACATCACCCACGCAACGGTGCCTGCACAAGCCATTCCGTAAAGCATATGCGGCCGGCCATCTTTTCCCTTTTTAATAACAGGGATCCCATGCTGACTGCACTGCGGGCATTCATAATTCCTGCTGTAATACTCACGTACTTTCAGCTTTGCCGGAATAAAAACCAGTTCACGACGGACAAACTCTTCACCGATCTGTTTCAGAGCCGTACCGCAGACAGGACAGTTTTTCTCTTTCTCAGAAAGATCCAGATACTCTTTTTCCACCAGGATCCCTTTGAAACGTTCTGCATCAGTTGCCCTGGCTTTGCGTTTCTTTGGTGTTTTTTCAGGAGAGGATGCTTCCAGTTCTTCCATCTGCGCCAATGCAGGATCCTGTTCCAGTTCTGCTTCATTAAAAAAGTTCAGCTGCCCGGGAATGTCAAGGACACGCTTTTCACTGGAGGTGCCAAAAAGCTTTTTCCGGAGAAGATCGACTTCTTCTTTCAGGTTGTCTCTTTCCTGCGTGAGGGCTTCTTCCCGTTTGTTGGCAGCATCGACAACTGCCTGAAGCGTTTTGATCATTTTTTGAAGATCATGGATCATGTCCTTCAGCTCTCGCAGCTGGATATCTTTAGAACTGTCTGCCACTGCTTTTTTCTCCTGTTCCTGATACTCTTATTATACCAGAAAACAGGGAATCTTCCCAGCACAACAGCGGTTTTCCAGCGCCTGAAAATGCCGAAAATACAGGGAATATAAGGCCTTTTTTATGCATCTTTTTCCGTGGGGATCATGTAGTTTTTATGGCTTTTGGCTGTTCGATATCAATGCTGAATATTACGGTGCGGCAGAGCCGCCAGTCCGGTGTGGCGAGAGCCACCTGTCCGGACTAACGGAGCCACCCCATTTTTTTATTAAGTTACTTTGCCATTGCTGGGTCCAGTCCATATACTTCTCTCATAGAGAGGTCTTTAGCTGGGTCAACACTTTCAATATCGATCTTATAGGAATCATACGATATGCGATCCATGATGGCATCGGCAAGAGTACTTTCACCATCACAGATTTGCTGGTACCACTCACTTTCATGGAACTGAGAACAAAAGATTGTTGAAGATTTTTTACGTCTTTTATGTATCAGTTCAAAAAGATTTCTGGCTTCAGCTTCTGTCAGTTTAAGAAGCAGCCACTCATCAAGGATCAGTACTATTGGCTTGGTGTATTTCTTCAGGACAGTCGAGAAAGTTCCATTGTCCCTGGCAGCCTGTAAGTCCAATAATAGATCAGGAAGTCGTACATACCGTACTGAGTAATAGTGCTTGCATGCTTCCATGCCAAAGGCACAGGCCATGTAAGTTTTACCACTTCCGGTTGCTCCAGTAATAAAGATGTTCCGGTATTCTGTAATGTATTCACAGGTTGCCAGACGGTTGATCAGTGCTTTGTTCAGCTTTCGTCCAGAATGGTAATCAATCGCTGCAATGCTGGCATCTGGCTGTTCAAACTCAGCCTGGCGGATCAGCCTTTTCAGACGATTGTTTTTGCGGTTGCTATATTCGACATCAACAAGCATACCGAACCGATCTTCGAATGGAACTTCCTTCATTGCAGGATCATCCATCTGGATACGGAATGCATCTGCCATAGCAGTCAGACGCATTTCAATAAGTTTATCGATTGTACTTTGATTTGTCATGATTGTTTACCTCCATAGTATCTGGCTCCTCTGGTTATGCCGTGTGGTTTTACTGCCTGAGATGATTCTGATCCGGTATCAGGTTCATCCTTTGCTGCAACCAATAGATTTTTGATACTTTTATAGCTGGGTTTACCGGAATAAGAGAGCGCCGTGGCGCAGGCCTGTTCCAGTTTTTCTGGCGAATGTTTTTCTGCCAGTTTCAATAATCCCATGCAGCTTCTGTAGGATTGCTGTTCAATTCTGCCGGAGGTAAGTATCGCATTGACAACCTTACTTGTGTTAATTCCAATCGAATCAGCCCACTTACGGAATCGGTCACCATTCCATTCCAGATATTTCTGGTGTTCCTGTGGCATATGTTCTGTCACTGTAGAATATTGACCGCTTCTTCCATAGAGTCGTCTGTGGGAGGCAATACGATTGTGATTATAAAATATTTCAACCGTTGTATCTGTTATACGCACATCAACCTTATTTTTGATATACTGATAAGGCACGGAGTAGAACATTCTGTCTACTGCGATGTGATAGTTAAACTGGACGGTGGCTTGTTTCCACTCAGCCAGTTCAAAAGGTGTAGCAGGCAACGGAGCCAGTAATGGCATTTCTTCCCCAAGAAATAAACTGAGTCTGCTACATTCCTTTTTCTGGAATTTACGAGCATTGTAGGCATCCAGTTTTTCACGGATTGAGGCATTCAATTCTGCAAGAGAGAAAAACTGCTCATTGCGAAGGGCTGCTGTTATCCATGTGGATATCTTTCCTACTGCTCCCTCTACATTCGGTTTATCCTTGGGTTTCCGGACTCTGGCTGGAAGGATGGCAAGATTGTAATGTTCTGCCATCTCATGATAAGTTGTGTTTAAGGCAGTGTTGTACCAGTCACTCTTTTTATGATTCACTGCGGTTGTACAGTTATCAGAAACGAGCATAGGTGTGACACCGCCAAAGAAATCAAACATCTGGACATGAGCTTTGATCCAGTTGTCAGTTTTCTCATTCATATATGCTTTTACAAAAGCATACTGACTGTAAGTTAATACACCTACAAATATCCATGCATCTGTGATTTCTCCAGTGTCCGGATCAATGATGTGGGCAGGATCACCGGCCCAGTCAACTTCAATCTGTTCACCTGGTTTTCTGGGGATATGCATGGTAGCCCTGCGTTTTTCTTCATCCTTCTGGATGTAGTAGCAGAACTGAGAATACATTAGAGGCTCTTCGCTGCTCATGCGGCACTCCTCGCAGTATTCTACCCAGAGAAGCTTTTTGTTTACACCGTTCCGCAGAAGTTCTTTGCGGATGTAGTCAAAGTTTGGCATGCGTTTATTCGTTGCCGACTTATCCTTAGGAAACATCAGCTCCTCTAGTGTGCTGTCGGTCATGTCGAAATCCAGCGGCCATGAAAGATTGATTTCCGCTGCCTTTTTCAAAACCTTGGCGACTGTGTTTCTGGATACACCGCAACTCTGTGCGATGTTCCTCTCACTGAATCCTAAGCTTTTCAAGCGTAGGATTTCACGATACTTGGTCATAACTTACGACCTCCTTTATCTGTATTCACACCAAAGGTGTGTATTTACAGTATAAAGGAAATATATGTAATAGAGCCCAATACTGTGGCTCTGAATTACCGGAATATATGGCTCTCATTCTCCGGAATGGTGGCTCTCAAAGTCCGGACAGGTGGCTCAGAGAGCCCCGGAATAATCAAATGCCTGACATCAGCCAGTCGAACTCACGCCATGTAAGATTGCGGACCTCAGATCTGTCTCTTGACCATCGGTAGGAGCCCTAGGCAGTCAGTCGTTTGTAGATCATGACAATGCCATCCGGTTCTTTCAAAATAGCTTTGATTCGGTCACATTTACGGCCGCAGAAAAGGAAAAGTGCATGGTCAATTTCCATGGAAAACTGATCCTGGATAATGGCACACAATCCATCAATAGATTTGCGCATGTCTGTCCTTCCACAGACGATATAGATCGCATCAACACTGGAAATATCCGCTAACATAACGGCTCCTTTAATGCATCTAACAGAAGCTTCAAAAGAACAGGCTGTACATCGTTGCTCATGCGTACCAGCAGACCTTTTGCTTCGATTTCAATCGTATGTGAATTGTCAAGGTACATGGATCTGTTTCCCGCATGTGGAAGCAGTTCTGCCGGAGAAGTCTCCGGCTCTATGGCGATCTGGACCACATCCTGTTTATGGGATGTAAGATCCAGAGTGCTGGCTTTTCCAGCTGGGTCAGGTATCTGGCATGCCTTTTTACGAAGACGAGCAACTGCATTGTAAAAACAGCTGGGAGAAATCCCATGTTCATTGCACCATGCAGCATCCGTCAGACCGCTTTGTCTGCATTCGGTTATCAGATCCATCCACTCATCCAGGGAACGCCCTGGGGCACGTTTGTCAGCCATAATGAAACCTCCATATGTAGTGAATTTTTATCTCCTATCAACGGAGTATAGTAAGAATCTATTTACTATCATCATTATGGACTATAAAGCGGCAGGTGAAAAGCTACCCAGAATTTATGCGCTTACTCTGAAAATTCAATGCCTTCCTATGTTCCTTTTTCAATACTACCAAATCTAGCTATTTAAAGTATATCCAACGAACTTTTATACCTATTCTTTCATAAAATATCTTTCCTATGCTTCCCTCATCTTCCTTTTTTTATAAACAAATTCTGCAAATTCAAAATCCAACGGATTGTCGATATCTGTTGCCTCAACCTCATCAATTAGAAAAATTTTAGGTTTTATTCCAACTACATTTTTGCATTCAATCATTGTATCCCTATATAAAATATTAACCGCAAAATTTAAAGCAGCAATATCTGGCAAGTCCTGACTTCTCGGTTGATTTCTCAAATCATAATTAATAGGCAGGTTTTCTTTAAATAAAAATTCTTTAATAAGATGAGCTGAATTAAGCGAATCATATCTTCCGTCATTTTCAACAAACTCTGTGATTGCTTTTGAAATGGTTAAATCTTCTAACAGAGGATTCGTAGCATTAGCATACACAATAACATCTGTATCCATTTGTTCTGCCATGTTTCTATAAACCTCACTCATCGAAACACTATTTGAGGCATAATACTGATCTCGTTTTACTGTCTCACAACCAAACGAAGCCGCTAACTTTAACATTTCATCATCATTAGAATTTATGACTACCCCATCTAATTCTGGAATCCGCAATAATTGTTCTATCTTTATTTGCAAAAGATTTTTCCCTGCAAATGGACGCATATTTTTATTCAAAACTCTTGTAGAGCCAGATCGTACTGCAACTAAAGCTTTAATTTTCATTTTGATTTCCCCCTTAAAATATCACTATAAAAATGATTTGATAATCTTCTTAATTACACTTCTCCCCGGTATAGGCGTTCTCCATAATTTATTCACTATCCTATATGCAACTGATTGATGAATAATATCCATTTCTTTTTTCAAAGCATTCATCGCTTCTATATCTTCTACAGTTGCTATGTTACTATTTAAATCCACCTTATTATAATAAGAGCATCCTTGATAAATTAAATCATATTCTGCCTTCTCATAAGAAATTTCTCTTTCCCATAATTTTGAATATAACTCCTCATACATATGAGCCATCTCTCCAATAGAAGGTATTTTTATATCATCAATAATGTTTTTTACCTCATCTAATTTTGAAGGGGCAGATATCTGTTCAATTATATTAATGAATTCGTTTTTTATACTATCTACAGAAATAGTCCAACCACATTTTAATTCCGTTATACGTCTTCCTAAAGCACCTATATCTGTAACTATCACCGGTATATGATTGATCAAAGCCTCCGTTACAGTGTAGGAATATGTTTCTGGCCAAATAGATAATATACCTATTACATCAATCTTGTGTATTTTTAAAAGCATCGGTAAATCTTCTGGAGAATATCCTCCTGTTTTTACTAAGTTCTTTTGTTTTAATTCATTTAATTCCTGAACCCCAATATTACCAAATACAAACCAGTTTACCCCTGTTTTCTTTTGCCTGATAATTGAATAGATTTCTTCTCCGCCTTTTTCTTTGCTTAATCCTCCAATAAATGCAACATTTAAATTTCTTTCATGCATTATAGATAATTTAGGAGTTTTTAAAGTATCCATAGCATAATATAATTTTTTATTCGCTTCTATTGCTATACGTAGTTCCAACTCATCCCCATTTATAATATCTTCTGGAATAACTGCAAAAAAACCGACCGTGTCCTCTGCGCCTCCAGTATATACATCTAATCGTTTTTCCAGGGAACATGGAATATTTATTGTTTGTCCTTCGCTATTTTTTGCACATACGTATATTTTATTATTTTTTACTTTTGCATTTTTTAAATATGCCCATCCCCTTATACTATATGTATTTCCCTCCTTTGCTATTTTTTCAATGCTTTGCACCACTTCATTCGTACATTCAATATCACCAAAACTGTTAATATCAGTCAAAGAATACCCATGTGGAATTACCATCAGTTTTTCTTCTAATGCGGGATAATATTGCAATAAAATATCCGCTGCACTTTGATCCGGAACAACTACTTTCTTACAAATCTTTAATACTTCTAAGCATTTTTCTCTCCAGATTTTTATATAATCTACTTTATCAGTTATCCCCAATAATGAATGCAAACACTCAACACATTTACAATCACTTCTGCCTACGCAAACCTTTCCATCCTGATTTAAGAGTTTAATCGATGGACAAATAAAGTAAAAATCATGAGCTGTAAATACTACCGGAATATTATATTCTCTCGCCACATAGAATACATCAAAGCTTGTTGTTAATACATGATGTACATGAATTAAATTTATCTGAAATGCAGATAAAATATTTCTCCAAAGTTTTTCTATAACAATATTGTTAAATTCGAAAAATGGTTCTTTTTTTCCTATATAATATTTAAAAGTCCGTTCCTTACTTCCGTAATACATCGTAAGATTTAAATATTCTTTATCTCTAGCCGCTACAAAAACATTACACTTTTCCCTTAATCCTTGAACTAGATCACATACATGAAATTGTGTTCCTCCAACACAATTTTCTGACCCCTCTCTAAAATCTGACTGAAGAAGATATAATATATTCTTTTTCCCATTATTCAGGTCAAAATAAATTGATACATTATCTCCTACATAATGATTAGGATTTTCTTTACAATGCAGATCATTATTCTTCATTTGCACAGGATAACGCTCTCTTAAAATGCGATCATGTGCCTTAATATACGCTTCTTTTTCTTTTGATATAAATGACTTTGTTCCACTGTGATAAATATATGTATCATCACACATCACATGATGATATCCTATCTGTTCTGCACGATTACAAAAATCATTCTCTTCTCCATATCCTCGTTCAAATGTTTCTGCATCAAAACCACCTATTTTTTTAATTACTTCACGTTTCACATACATACAAAAGCCATGAGCAACTGTTATTCTTGGATATTTTCTCAAACTGCAATTTTCTACGATTTGTCCTGCTTTTTCAATACTCATCCCCTCTGGGAGTTTGTTTTCTTCGCAAAACAAAGGAACAGAACATAAAGTAGCGTTGTTTGACAGTGGTGTAACCGTACCAATTGCACTGTCATGATAAGCACATTTTTCGATCTTTTCAACCCAATTTGAAGTAACCACTGTATCAGAATTCAATAATATAACATCATTATCATCCGACTGAGACATACCAATATTAATGTTATTTGAAAATCCTTTATTTACTTCATTGTGGATTACAATAACATTTTTCTTAATCTGTTTATCAAGTATTTCTTTAATCCTGGGATCTGGACTATTATCATTAATCAAAATCAATCTATTTTTATTTAAATCCGTATTTTTATAAATGCTATCTAAACATATTACCAAATCTTCATATGCATTATATATTGGAATAATAATATCCACGCTTTTTATCATTACAGTTCTCCATTTCTAATCCTTTGATTTAAAAAGGGCTTTAATTTGCTTTGTTTTCCACATAATATTTTGTAACGGCTTGACCAACTTCATACTTTTCGAATGGATCAGCTGATCATATCGACTTTTTATATTATCAATCTCTTCCCTTTGTTCTTCTATTTGGGATTTTTGCTTTTCATTTTCGTACCGTGTTCGATCCAATAATTCATTTACAGTCTGTATTTCTTCTTGAACTGATTTTATTTTTGCTTCTGCTATTTCAAGTTTGTTTTTATATTTTTGTATATTTATATACTGAACAATTTCTTTTGAGAAATCATATGCAGGATCTTCTGAAAAAGGAATATCGAGGCACTTAAAATAATACTGCATATGATATAAATACAATTCTCTCCAACTTGGGTTTGTTATGCGAAAGCGCAGATATTCAGCACTATTAAGCAATTCAAATGGTACTAATATTATAAATACAATAAAATTTAATATTTCATCATTAACCTGCTTGTCTTCCAATTTGATAATATTATTATTCACAAACCCTTTATATTTAAATTTTCCTATATCATATACAGTTTTACCATACATCATCGCCTCGACTTCGACATTGGATGAAATTGCAGCAACACGCTTACATGATAATATAAATTCAACTAATCCGCCTTCCAGTTCATTTTTCACTTTCATTTTGGCATGCAACGGATCGCCCGGATGATATCTAACTGCTATTTCATCTGTATCAAAAACCTGAGATGATAAGTAATATAAATCCAACATATTTAAATGCGTATGGGAGCTTGTTTCTGTTAAAGAATTGTATCCCGCTGCTATTCCTATTTCGTATTTATCATATGTGTCAAAATTGTTCTCATCTAAATCTCGATATTTTATATAGTCTTTCTTCAATAATAATGCTAATAAATCTTTTCTTTTAATTACAGGCAAATCTCTTGTATCTGGATCATTCTTAAATAAATTATATAATGATGCAACATCCTTATATCGACCATTTATGTCAATATATGCTGTATTTCTATATATAGGATAACGAAATGGCCCCCATTCATAATATAAAATTGGTATATTTAGTTTGTGCGATATATTATCGAGAAATTTCAAATATGTTAACGATGTTATGACTTCTATTTTCTGATTACTCTTTTCAATCAATTCATTTAATTTCAAGCATAAAAATTCTTCTAATTCTGGCCAATCCTGTGTAAATGTAGCCATATATGCGTCTGATGGATTCCCATATTTTAAAATATATCTCTCTTCTATTTCTTTAGGAATTGATATTTTTTCAATCGCCTGAACAGCTGAATTGTCAGGTACATCATATTCAAACATCTCACACATATCTTCTCTGAAAAACTGCGGAAATAATTTTTTTTGCTTATCCCATCCATTAAAATAATGTTCTTGAGCAATTACAGCTCCATGATTTTTAAGTGCAAATGATATTGCTTTATAAAATACCCATGTTTGTGATAAATTTTCATGAATTGGATCCATCGTAAATACAAACGATACTATCATCCCACATACCTCCCAAACTTTATGTTTTCTCCCCTATAATTTCCATTTGTGATCCAGCCAAGCTACTCCACTACATTTCCTGTTTCCACCAATTTCAAATTTAACTGCTTTATCATAATAATCTACAGTTTCCCCATTCTGCTTTTCTATTGTTACATCCGCTGTATATGTTCCCGGCAATAACTTAATTTTTTCAAATTCTAACTCTACTGTACTATCAGAATCCAAAACTTTCTTGCTTATATCATCTGTAATAGTATTTACACCATAACATCTCACACCATCGTTTCTATAAATACACAATCCAAAATTAACATTTTCCATTTTCTTGTCAACATTATAGAGAAGCTTGAATGATATTGTTTCCTCTATATCAAAAAAATAGGTTTCCTGGCCTGCCTCATTTAAGCATAAAACTTTATTAATTCTGGCTTCCCCGGTTCCTCTTCTTTCTACCTTCTTTTCTATCTTTACATCTTTTGCTTCATTATCTTTTGTCTTTTCTTTTACAGTTTCATTTTTAACTTGTAACTTATGATCCGCCGCCTTTTTACGTTCCCCATCCATATAGTTTAAGTATGCCTGTTTTACTATCTGAGGTGTATCATCCATTTTTATTTTTCCATCCTGAAGCCAGATACTTCTTGTACAAACTTTTTCTACCTGATCCATTGAATGAGATACCAAAACAATTGTAATCCCCTGATTTTTTAACTCAAATAGCTTATTAATACATTTTGTTTGAAAATTAACGTCTCCTACAGCTAATATTTCATCAATCAAAAGTATATCTGCATCTACATTTATTGCAACCGCAAACGCTAAACGCATATACATACCTGAAGAATACGTGCGAACTGGGTTATTAATATATTCTCCCAATTCAGCAAATTCAATAATATCCTGCAGTTTTGCATCTATCTCCTTTTTTGTCAAACCAAAAATAGATGCATTAATATATATGTTTTCAATTCCTGTCATATCCGGATGAAAACCCGCTCCCAGTTCCAATAAACTGGATACTCTTCCCCGTATCACAATATTGCCTGCATCCGGATACATGATCCTTGTTATTAATTTTAAAGTGGTACTTTTACCACATCCATTGTGACCAACTAACCCTACCGATTCTCCTCTTTTTATTTTAAAGCTTACCCCGTCTAAAACCTGTTTTCTCTCATATTTATTTCTATTCCAAAATAAAATTTTTTCTTTAGCTGTTGCACCCTTGTCTGCATATATTTTAAAATATTTTTTTACATCATTTACTTCTATTACATATTCATTATTCATCTATCTATCCTCATAACTTCTTTACAGTTCCTCACAAAAACCTCTTTGCAGTTTTGTAAATACAACCTGTCCTACAATTAAAGTTACAATGCCAAATAGAAAGGCTGTTAATAAAGTGGACAAATCTGGAATTTCCTTATAATAAAGAATGGATCTATATGCTTCAATAACTGCCGTCATAGGATTTAATCTAAAAATAGGCAGTAATCTTTCTGGAACCATATCAGAGGAATACATGATTGGTGTCAAAAACTGCCACGCCATAGACACAATACTTAATATATACGCAACATCTCTCATATATACAGTTACAGCACAAGTCAATAATGTAATTCCTAATGTTAAAATAAATTCTACAAGCATTATTATAGGCATAAGTAATAATGCTTTAAAATTCAATCCAAATCCACTAAAAATCAATACTGCAAATACTACTAAAAAACATAATGCCATATTCACAAAATTGCTTATTGTATTAGAAAGTGGCAATACCTCTCTTGGAAAATATATCTTCTTTATCATATCAGAAGAAGAAAGAATGCATGTAGAACCATTAACTAAAGCCGAACTTATTAATGTCCATGGAACTAACGCTACAAATAAAAATATATAATACTTTTCAATTCCATTGCGCATAATGACAGAAAATACAATTGTATACACAATTAATTGCAAAAGGGGATTTATAAATGTCCATAAAAAACCTAAAACTGAGCCTTTATATCTCCCTCGAAGTTCTCTTTGCACTAAACTAAATATCATTTGTCTATATGCATATAATTCTTTTATTTTTTCCATCCTACAAACCTCATTTTGTTTTTTAATCAACTATAAACTAGCTATTTATATATTCCACAAATAATTCACCGTATCTCTCATAAAACATCTAATAGATTTACGGTAATCATTTGATTTTAAACAATGCAGCATATAAATTGACAATCGATATAAATATAAGCCAAAAATTGCAATACGAGATGCTTTTAAATATTTACGGCAATAATATATCTCACTTCGGACATTACATGTATAAGCAAATGCCTTTACATAACAAGTACTTGCTCCATGTAAATGTAATACTGTACATGTTGGAACATACATTGTTTTCCAACCAGCATTTTCCATCACTATCCCCAAAATAAATTCTTCCTCATATAAAAAAGTTCCTTCATCTAATGGTGTTACTTCTTGTGCACATTTAGCCGATATCATAAAACAACAACCGGAAACTGCATGAACTTGAAATAAATCATGATCATAATCATGATTCATTCCCCAATATATTTTATTATATTTAGGGAAAAAAATGTGGAACCGTGTCCTTAAAAGATACTTTTCCTTCATCCCGGTTTTTATACACATACAACCCTTTTGTGTTTTTCCATCCCGCCTTATAACTCTCGGACCAACAATTCCTACCTGTGGATGATTTTTTAAATATAATGCCATTTCTGATATTGCGTTTTCACAAAATACAATATCATTATTGCTGATTACAAGCCATTCGCAGCCATCCTGTAATGCCTCTTTAATCCCTACATTATTTCCAGCTGCATAACCAAGATTTTTTCCTGTACATATTAAAGTAAGTATCTGTTTTCCATATTGCTTTTCAAAATCGAAAGGTGATCGTACAGACGATCCATTATCTATGCAATAAATATGATAGTCTTCTTCCGGTGGAAAATTCACAATACTTTCAATACAACGTTTTGTTTCTTCCCAGTTATTATAAGTTAATATAATAATTCCTATCATTGTTTATTTTTTAACCTCCACATTAACTCATGCGGAATAAGACCCACCAATAATGGCTTTATCGCATATAGAAACCCTTTTGGCCATAATTCCAATAATTTAAAATTTTTCATTCTAATTCGTGCCTCGTCAACGCGATACCGATACAAACGTTTTTTTTTCATTAATTCCGGATTCACATAATAACGATATAATATCTGATTTAGATTATATCCTTTATAACCCAACGCATATAATCGCATAAATAAATCGTAATCCTCTGAACGTCGACTTACTTTTGTCTCTGCATATCCACCAACTTGATCCATACATGCTTTCCTGATCATCACAGTTGCATGGACAAAAGGCATTCCCCAAAGGAAATCTTCCTTCTCAGGATCACTTTTTAGTTTGTATTGACTTGGAAGTGTATTTTTTCCATCATATATATCTGCATCGCTACAAACAAATGCGTATTGAGAATGTGATTCCAGAAATTCATACTGTATCTTTAATCTGTCTGGATAACTATAATCATCTGCATCTAAAATTGCAATATATCGTCCCTTTGCAACCTTAAGTCCCATATTGCGTGTCTTTCCTGCATACAGGTTCTCATCACTGCGTAATAAATGGATTCGATCATCCGACATCTGAATTTTTTTTAAATACTGCGAAACAACCAGATTTGATGCGTCATCACATAAAATCAATTCAAATGTTTGCATTGATTGATTCATAATTGACTGTATTGCACATGCAATTAGTTCTGTCGATTCATTATGAACCGCCATTAATACTGAAATATCAACCATTTATATTCCTCTTTTACCTAATCTCTCTTACTTCAACGCCTTATTGCATTATACATTTTATAAGCCAGATACTTTAATTGACGTTTAAAAGGAATCTTAAGCTGACTCATACGAATTGATATTTTATAGGCAGTTGAATTTTTAATATTTTGCAAGTCCATCTCAGCTTGTTCCAAACGCTGATAATTTTCATCGTCTTCATAATTCTTTCCCTGCGTACTAAGCCATGCATTCACTATAAATCGATTATCAAATCTAATATTGGGGCTATTGTAGTTTCTTTCTGGCTGGCTTTGATATACATCAATATATCGATTTAACATCATTTCTATCGTTTCAACAGGAACATTTTTCAATTCTGCTTTTACCTTTTGATATTCTTCCGAATGCAAACGAATGTATTCTATTTTATCTAAAATATCCTTCCAACTACTATTTTGTTCTACAATCCAGCCGCATAAATGCTTATGAATCCGTTCGCTTATTGCACCTATATCCGAAGCAATTACTGGCACACCACACAAAACACTCTCTGATAAGGTATAACAAAATGTTTCTGGCCATATAGGTAAAATACCAACCAGATCAATTTCATATTTTTGCATTAATTCTGGAAGATCCTCCCGTTTATACTGTCCGATTTTAGTATAATTATCCTGTTGCAACATTCCCAAATCGCAATGTCCCATTATCCCAAATACATACCAGTGAATATTTTTACTTCCATGCTTTATCATTTGGCAAATAATATCTCCCCCCTTAGCAGGGCTGCCTACTCCTCCTAAGAAAGCAATATTAAATGTATTGGTTTTTCGGAATTTTGATATTTCATGTATAGCAGGAAATTTTTTCAAACCATGACCTATCACAATTATTTTCCCATTTAATTCAGGATAATAACGAAGAAAAATTTCTTTTGTACTCTCTGATGGTACAATAATTGTACCGGATAATTTCAATCCATATAAATGCTCTTGTCGCCATATACGAATATAGTCCAATGACGGCATGATATTTTTTCTTTTCCGCAAACAATCTGCGCAACGTTCATGACTATCCTCATACAAGCATAATTTATTCGACATGTCCAGCATTTTTATACTTGGACATAGGCAATAAAAATCATGGAGTGTTGTAATAACAGGAATTCCTGCCGCTTCCCCAGCATAATATAATTCTAACGTCAGCCCAATCACATGATGTATATGAATAAGATCAATCCTAAACAGCTCCAGTATATGATCGTAAATTTTACGAAACTTCACACTGCGAAATGGCATATAATCAACTGCCAAGCCGATAAAGAAGCGTAATCTCACTTCTTTTTCATCTGAATAAAGCGTAACATTTAACCATTTTTCATCTCTGGCAGCAACAACAATATTATACTTATTCTGTAAACCTTCTGTCAGATCTTTGACATGAAGCTGTGTACCTCCTATTGCATCAAATGTACCTTCTCGGAAATCGGACTGAACCTGATATAAAATTGTTTTCCTTTGATTTTTTAAAATCTGTAATATTTGCAGCCTTAATTCAATATTATCCTGAATAATATGATTAGGATTTCCTTTGCAATAATTCTCCACATTTCTCATTTGAGACGGATAATTTGAAAACAGGTATTTATTATGTTCCTGGATCAATTTTTTCTTATCCTGACTAACAAAGGATGCTGTTCCTGCATGATAAATAAATGTATCATCACACATCACATGATGAAAGCCTAACTCCTCTGCCCGGAAACAAAAATCATTTTCTTCACCATATCCACGTTGAAAAACTTCTGCATTCAAATTACCAACTACATTTAATACTGATCTTTTTACATACATACAAAAACCGTGCGCCACCGGTATCGTTGGATACTGCTTCATACTGCAGCTTTCTACCAGTTCAGCCATATCATCAATAGATATTTCGGGAGGCAATACATTATCCTCACAAAATGATGGTACAGAACAAATTGTAGCAGAATTAGATAACGGGGTCACGGTTGCAATTGTTTCATCTGCGTAAGCGCAATTTTGTAATTTTTCAAGCCAATTACAAGTTACTACTGTATCTGAATTTAAGAAAACAACATCATTTTCAGACATCGATATACCCTTATTAATATTAGCTGAAAAACCAAGGTTCGATTCATTGTGTATCACTATAATATGATCTTGCTGTATTGTATTAAGATAATGCTTCACTCTCTCATCTGTACTGCAATCATTTAATAGTAAAATACGATTATATGTTAGATCCGTATATAAAATAAGGCTATCTACACATGCCTTCAAATATTCATATGCATTATAGATAGGAACAATAATATCAACATTTATATTAGAAAGACTCATTAAGTTTTTCTCTCTTTCTTCATTCAATTATAGAACATTTCAAGTATATCATTCGATACCTGAAAACGCAATGTTCTGAAAGGTGCAGGAAATAACAACCAAACCTATGTTAAATTATTTCTGTTTGACTGCTTCATACATTTTTTCCATAATTCCAACTACATTCTTCTTATCAAATTTCTCTGCCTTCCTTCGATTAAAATCCCCCATTTTTTCCCAGGATATTTTATTCTCAACCATCCACTCTAAAGCCTTCACATAATCTTCCACCTTATGTCCTTCTACCAGAACACCGCCCTTCTCATTCTCAAGAAGATCTCGATTGCCTCGAATATCAGAACAGATCACCGGAAGACCGCTTGCCATAGCTTCCATAAGAGCTACCGGCATTCCCTCTCTCAAAGATGGGAACACAAAAATATCTGCCATTTTATAAACTTCATAAATATCTTTATGATATCCTAAAAACTTTACCTCACTCTCAACACCTAGTTCTGCAACCAGTCCTCTCAGATGTTCTTCTTCTGTGCCTTTTCCGCAGAGTGCATAGCAGATTTTTTCACCCTTCTTCTTATATTCTGAAACTGTGCGAATGATCAATTCCTGGTTTTTATTTTTTGTCATTTCACCAACAGATAAAATGACTATAGCCTCTGTCGAAAGTCCCAGTTCTTCTCTTTTCTTCTTTACATCAACCGCCTGCGCTTCAATTTCTTTTGAATTAATACCAACTCCCGGAATCTGCACAACGTTCTTTGCATGAAACCTATTGACTGCTCTTTTATAATCTTCCCCATTGATACAGACTAAACAATCTGTCCAATAAGAAAGTCTCCATTCCACCGGATAATAGATCATCCAATTTATAAGCGGCGCTCCTTTAAAAAAATGGAAGCCATGAGCAGTGTAGATCACTGGACCTGTATGGGTACTGTGTGCTGCCAGACGGGCTAATGCCCCACCCATAGGGGTGTGGCAGTGCACCAGGTCAAATTCATGTTCTTCCATTAATTTTTTCAACTGCCTATACGCAGTTATATTCTTCCGTTTAAAAGGACTTCTCTCAAAGTCTATCTGATGACAGATGATTCCTGTTCCTTCCAGGCGACTATTATCATCACCATAAGAAGGATTATGGAAATTACTGGCATAATGCACCTCATATCCCATATTCTGAAGGATATGTACATTATTCATTTCAAATTGAGGCACAAACCCACTTACATGAGTTACCAGGAGAGCTTTTCTCATTTCTCCACTCCTTCTGTACTTTCTTTCAAAAACAGGATCTTCGGTGTCATAATAATAAGTTTCAGATCTAAAAGAACTGAATACTTACGAATATACATAAGATCAAATTTCAGCTTATCATACGGTGTAGTATTATATTTTCCATACACCTGGGCATAACCTGTCAGACCCGCTTTTACTTTCATTCTGTCCGGGAATTCTGGGATTTCATTAGTAAATTCTTCTACCAGTTCCGGACGCTCCGGACGAGGACCTACAATAGACATATCACCTTTTAAGATGTTAAGTACCTGTGGCAGTTCATCCAGACGGGTTGCGCGAAGTAAACGTCCTACAGGAAGAATACGCGGATCACCTTCTGCTGCCAGCCGTGGAACTCCGTCTTTTTCTGCATTCTGTATCATTGTACGAAACTTATAGATCTTAAACGGTCTTCCATCTTTGGTTAAACGTGTCTGGGTATAAAAAACTGGTCCATGGTCTGTCAGCTTAATACTCAGTCCGATGACAATAAAAAACGGAATTGTAATAATAATTCCTATCATAGATCCGATGATATCGATCACACGTTTCACAAACTGCTGCTCAATGCTTAATCCCATATTTCTTGACAATAATAATGGTGTATCAAACAAATTCAGTTCATCCGAACTGCGAAGCAGAATATCAGATATTTTGGGAACACTGTATGTCCTAATCGAATGATCAAAACAATACTTGATTATTACATTTCTTTCATGAGAAGGAATATCACCAACAATAATCGCATCATACTGATGGATTTTCTCAATCAGTGCCTCTTTACCCATATGATAATTGATCGTTTCACAGATCATATATTTATCATCTCTGGCATTGATCTTTTCTATTAAATGATAATCAGACCGTTCTCCTGAAATCAGCAGCATTCTCCTTGGCGGAAAGGCATTTGCATACAAAAGCTGAAACAACATCGTCCAGCACCATACGATCAACACGTCCGCTACTGTCATAACTAAAACCATCTTTGGTTCGAATAATTTCTTATCCAGAACAGACAGCTGAAAGTATGTAAAAATATTCGTAAATATCAAAGACAATGCCTGGGAATAAATCAGATTTCCTTTTCTCAGATATCCGATTTTAAAACCGCCATACGCATTCATAAAGAAGATCAGCATAGCAGCGTAAATTCCCGCCATCATCCACATACCTCTGCGGTAAAACGGATACAAAATGATCTTATTATAATAACGAACCCAAAACTGATGATATGTTACTGTAAGAAGCAGGATCATAACCACTGAAAAGAAGCATTTGATCAGTCGTTTGTATTTTTCATCTATCCTCATAAGTCTTTATTTCCTATCTATATTTCGCTTGTAATCTTATATTCCGCCTGATAAACCATTTTACAGTATATCATCTGACTGCTGAAAAGACAACGTTGAAGCAGTTTTTTCTTGATTCTTCTGCCGTATATAGCCATATAAAAGGATCATCCAGAAGAATGGCTGACGATAATTTACCAGCAAAAAGCTTTCTACTATTAAAGAACCGGCAATTATCCATTCTACAGCAGAAATTTTTCTCATTTTTTCCCAAAGCCACTTTAAAAGTAATACAGTTGGAATCACACCATAACTAAACCATATATTGAGAAAACTGCAATGGATCTCATTTTGTTGAGCGGCTTTCAGGAAACGATTAAAATTACCTTCTCCTGCTCCTAACAATAAATATCTAGGATACAATGCCACCCGGTCCATTCCCCGGTCGGAAAGCATGGTAGAATTGCCTCCATATAGTACTTTCCATATCTTTTCCTGTATTCTGGTAAGCATAGTATAATCCGTATTCTTAAGATTAAAATCCGGACCTGGGAAAATTTTTATCACTATTGCGATAGCTGCCAGTATAAGTACCACGCCCAACGTCATTTCTGTTTTTCTGGGAATGTTCCATTTACTCCTATATCTTACATAAAACCATATCGCCATTCCTACTGTATACAACATCAAACCTAAAAAAATGCCCGTGGATTTGGATATACTCATAAAAAACACACCCAGACAATAATAGATGGGGGCCGTACGGTCCCCATAATTGCATGCATACAAGCTGATTAATAAAATCATACAAAACAGATAAAATGCATACTGATTAGGATCATTAAAGGTACCCATATACCGGGTTGGTCCCCAATATTCTGTAAATACTCTTCCATAACCAAGCACCCATATAACTGCCTGCGTTAGAATATTGATCTTACATACCCCATTCAACTTTTTTAAAAAGTCTTTATCTGCCAATTCTAAGAAACACCATATGGCCGCCCCATTAAAAATCCAGTATAAGGTATATCGTTCATAATCCAGGCAGCGATCTTTAATAGTAAAAAACAGATTTATAATTACTACGCAGATCAGAAATGCAATTAAGAATTTTTCTCTTTTCAAGTCTGTCACCGAAGGCATTTTTCTCTTTCCGCGTACTATATCTAAAACAAGAAATATCACGCAAAAAGCCATACACAGATCAGCGATTCCAACACTGCCTGAACTTTTTATATAAAACTGTTTTAAAAATACAAATAATAAGAAAGCAGCCTGTGTCATTCCTCGTCCTCGCTCTGAGCTGTTCCAACGCTCATCAACATCCACATGATCGGCGCAACAATCGGCACGCATAAGTTAACAGTTGCCTGTACAGCATAGCATAACACTGCAAAGAAACAGCCTAACACATAAGGAGATTTTTCTTTTCTTCTGTTCATTTCTATGCAGGCGCAAATTAATATTCCCACATAAGAAAGCACTCCAATCGGTCCAATAGTTACAAAATACTGAAGATATTCATTATGTGCATTATCGTAAATTACAGTGGTTTTCGCAATGGTTTCATCATTATTCCACTGATGCGTCATAATACCAAACGTTTCCGGTCCATAACCAAAAACCTTTTCATTCCATGTAAATTCATTTTTATAATCATCCAGAGCCAGTCTCCAGACCATACCTCTTTGTGTTCCCCAGTCATCATCAAAATGAACATATCTCTGGACGCTTCCATACTTATCTGCATGTCCGCCTGCATTGGCATCATAAAGTACATATCCGACTGCCAATATAATAACTGCAGCCAATACAGTCCAGATATACACTGGAAGTTTTCCTAACTTATATATTCTTTCCTTTGCAGCTGCCTCTATTACATACAAAATAACTGTTAACAACCATAATCCCGCAACTGCAAACACCAGCAGACGAGAACGGATCACAACACTGAAAACACCTTCCAGTATCTCAACTCTGTTTCCCATATGATTATGGATCAGTCCGGCTATGTAGGTTATAGTTGCAAATGAAGATAACATAACAAAATATTTTTCTACACCTTTCCAGGTTCTAAATGCCCAGAAAGGCAGGAAACCAAACAGTGCAAGCAATGCCAGATATGCATTATCACTTCCACCTGTGATCAATGAATAAGACGCGATCAGATAGCAGATAAAATACCATATTTTTTCTTTCTTCGTTTCTGCATCAATAAATAATGCCCCGCAACAGCCAATCACTAAGGCTACATATGCATTATACGTATTAATATTCCCAAATGTAGATGTATAAACAGGCCAATCAGCAGCTACTAATTCATCCTTGAAATGAAAGAGATTTAATTTAAAATAGTCGGTAATTCCGAATATACACGCCAACATTCCTGCAACCAAAAACAAATTCAAATATCTTTTCTTTAATTTCAAAAATCTACTGATAAAAAGAAAAGTGATCACGTAAATAGCCAATAAAAACAGTCCCGTGTATCTTCCCTCATTTCCCCAAAATGATTCGTATAAATACTGTGACTGCAATGTAGATATAATGCATACGATCAGAAATATACTGGCAAAGCTATGAGATAAAGGCATTTTTTTAATAGAAAAGCTGCGAAACATTACCTTTACATTTTTCCCATCCTCATATCTGAAATCCTGAATAACATGAAAAACAAATATAATGAATGCTATAATGAGTACTGCTAACATTGTAATATAATAAAATTGATATTTTGCATTTAATATATCAAAATAAAAATCTCTTACATACAATGGAAAAATCAACAAAATAACCACTGCTGCAATTGCTGCCAGTTTTCCTAAAGCCTTTTCAAGTGACTGAAACCAGGCAGTTGTGTTTGTTTCTTTCATAAAGGATAGCCCTCACTTTTTCTTAATTTAATGCGTAATTTTGCATAAAGTATAACATTTCAAATAGTATAAATCAATGGTATCCCCTTCCACCTCGCAATACGGAAAAGTATTAAAAGGAGCAATTATTTTATTTCTTTCTTACCATACATCGCTTTTTGAAAAATGAAATCCCATAGCATAAAATCTCATCATAATCATCTTCGTATTCCTTAGCATACATTCGATCATTGATCTGTTGTAATGCAATATCACATTCATTTTCCAAATTATCCAGAACTTTCGTATATTTTGCTTCAAAAATAGCTACACGTGCATTGATAAAATCGTAAACGACCACATCACTCCGCCCTTCGCCATGTTCTTTATTAGAGTCCACCATATATCCGGCGCCTGTAAAGATACCTGCAAGAAAAGCATGGTAAAAATCCTCTTTATAATCATGGTAACTGATTGTACGCCGCAAAAGAGAATTCATTTCTTTTGTGATGCGCTCACTGTCACCATTCCAAACCGCATCAAACAAAGCATTTCTATTCCATTTTTTTGCACTGTCATCAAACCATTTAATAACGGTCGTTTCAAAAATTTCTTTTATTTCAGCGTTGGGGATGATTAGTGCCATTGTTCCTTCGAGCAATTCACCCTCATAATCATTTTCACGTAATTTAGTTAAATATCCAGTTAAATACAACATGCTCCAAAGATTGTCTTCAGAAGAATGTAAATAGTCGTACGTTAAATTTTCATCTATGCGTTGGATAATATATCCACCTGCCATCAGCACTTCCAATTTCTGTGTAATGGTACTGCCTGCATAGTCAATAAACGACCTGATAATTGCATTGTCACTGGTATTTTTCCAATAACTGACAGGTTTTGTTTTTGGATTGTGCTGAAGTTCAAAAAGATAGTTCATTACATCCCATGGGCAATAAATATCATAATCTCCAAAATGATAGCCATCGTACCATTTTTTTATATTTAGAGCATACTCCATTGCGTCTGCATCTTTAAGCATCTGATCAATCTCACTTTGTACAAAGCCAAAGTATTCATTTAACCGCGAATCTGTAATCGTATCAGAAACAAAGTTGTTCGTTCCTGTAAAAATGCTTTCCTTTGCAATTTTTAAACATCCTGTGATCACTGCAAAGCAAAGAGATGTATTGTCCTTTAATGCCAGCATTAAACCTTTCATAACATCAAGCATTTCTTTGTAATAGTCATGACTGCTTGCTTTAGCTACAGGAACATCGTATTCATCTATAAGAAGAACTGCCTTCTTTCCATAATATTGCTGCATTAATCTTGTTAAAAATAATAAGCTGCTTTTTATATCCTTTGCAGAAGCAACACCCTGTATTAATTGCCTGGCAAGCTCTTTATCGTATTCGCTTATTTTATCACTGTCTAGCAGATATAGATGTTCTTTGTACAATTCTGAAATGACCATTGTAAGCATGTCATAGGCTCCATTAAAGTTCAGTCCATCTACCTGTCGAAATGAAACAAAAATTGTTGGATACTGATTCATCCATTCGCTGCAAAGAGTTTGATGATCACAGATCTCCAATCCCTCAAATATTTCTTTACTGTTTTTTCTGATATCAAAGAAGTTCGCCAGCATACTCATGCCTAAGGTTTTACCAAAACGACGTGGACGAGTAATTAATGTTACTTCTGCTGTTCTTTTTAAAAGATCTTCAATCAAACCAGATTTATCAATATAGTAATATTCATTTTTTCGGATCTTTTCAAAATCTGAAACGCCAACAGGAATATTCAAATTCTTCATCGATGCAGTTCCCTTCTAATATTGTTATATAAGCCTGCTACCATTTAATAATAACATGAATTTTAAGGACGAACAAGAAATAAGCACCTATATATTATAGTCCGAATATGCGAAAACTGCAGGACCAAAATAATTATGATCCTGCAGTAAATATAAAACATCAAATATTTCAAATCAATTATTCAGCTGCTTCTTCGCTTTCACTTTCAGTTGCAGCGTCACCATCCCATACACCATTAGCATCTACATGGTAACCGTCTGGTGTGTTAGCATTTTTTAGCATCCAGCCATCTTCATTCAGGTAATACCACTTACCGTTGCTGTCCTGTCTCCAGGAATTGGTAAGGTAGGTTCCATCTTCCTGTTTGAACTTCCAGCCGGTATCTACTGGCTCCCAGCCCTTGTCTACGCCAGGTCCAAGATTTTTTTCTTCAGTAGTATTTTTTGTGGATGCATTTCCGTCCCAGGCACCATCAGCTCCTACATAATAACCATCTGGGGTAGTAGTATCTGCTTCCATAATAGCAGCCATATTAAAATAGTAGTATTTCTGTGTCGCAGGATCTTGAAGCCAGCCGTTTTGAGCATAGTATCCATTTTTTAGAATGTATCGCCAATTGTCACCGTCTTTAAACCAACCAGGCATATAAGAAGTTTTTTCACCATTTATATTTACATAATACCCATCCGGAGTAATTGTGTCGGTTAATTTTACACCATTTTCATCCATATAGTACTTCTTATCATCTAACTGCAGCCAGCCATTTGATACATAAGTGCCGTCAGGTTTCATATATTTAACGGTGCCATCTTCCAGGTCCTGCCAACCAGGAGTTATAGTGTCGGTGTAGGCGCCTGCATCGGAACCGTCTACATTAATCAGATATTTACGTACTTCAGATGGAAGAGTAGATGAGTCTATGTTGGAAGGAAGATGAACTACATTAACATAACGCTTATCAGTACTTAATGTTTTATAGTTTGTTTTCAAAACAATCTGCATTACTGGCTGACTATCCTGAGGCATAGAAGACCAGTTTTCAGGGATACCCCATTTCCCATCCACGTTTACCAGATCTGGAACCGTTCCCCAGGGACGTTGATAAGTCATAGGATCAAAAGTATAGGCATAATCATATCCACGGTTTAAAATCACGTTGCTTTCCTGAAGTGTATTTCCACCTACAAGAATAGCAAAATAATTACCGTTTCCACAATCAATAGGACGCCACTCAAATAAATAAGCACCGCAGTTTTCCATTGTGGTTGTTGTGGAAGTGGTGGATGTTGTTTCTGCAAAAATAGGTACAGAGCTGGTCGTTGCCAGCAATACAGCAAGTCCTACAGTTAATAAATGTTTTTTTAACATGGGATTACCTCCTTGGCAGTTTTTGATTATAAAAGAAAAGCGTTATAGCTAATATATAATTACATCAGCTATAACGCTTCCCCCTTAATTTTTAGTTATACTAGAGACTATGTATTTGATAATTAGTTCTCTACATATACATTGGTGATAACGCCCTTGCTATCGGTTACATAGTAGTAATCGTTACCATCTTTGTTCTTGCCCTTGCTGTCAATTACCTTACCAGAAGTATTTACAAGAACGTATTCATGCTTAACATCTTTATCAGACTGAGTAAAGCTGATCTTATAAGCTTCAGTCAGATCTTCAGCTTTCTTGTTGCTGTTGTTTCCGATGTTTACACGGGTATCAGCAGTAGTGTTTTCCAGCAGATTGGTTGCAACTACGTCATCCTGATCCATGAAGTCCTTAGCATCATCTAATTTGTCGTAGGTAACAACGGTCTTGCCATTAACAGTCTTGGTAGCCTTATCAACAACGATGTACTTGTCATCGGAGTCAGCCTTTAACAGCATACCGGACTGATACAGCTTGTCATCTTTCTCACCAGTTACACCAGCACCCTTCTTACCGCCAGACTTCTCGAAGTAGAAGCTTGTATTCTCACCATCATAGTTGATAGTGGTCTTTCCGGTTCTCATAGCACCGTCATCGCCGCCACCGAAGTAGTAGCACTTGTAACCGTTTGGCTCATAGAATTCAATTGCGTTGTCAAAGAAATCGTCTTCGTTATCGAATGGTCTGCTATCATCATCATCAGCCTTAACGTCATCGAAGTCTTCATCGCCTTCTTTGATGAACTTAAGACCGGTTAACATACGGCCATCGTTACGGAATGCGTACTTCTTGCCTTTGATGGTCTTGAATTCACCTGCGTACAGGTTACCGGAACCATCTGCATAGTACCAGGACTCTTCGTCATCATCATATTTCTCTTTGTTCAGCATTTCAGCAGGAACAACCTTGAACCAGCCCTTGCTTACACGGGAACCGTCTTCTACGCTGTTGTAGTACTTCCATGCCTGAGTATACTTAGCATACTTGCCGTTGCCTTCCCAAGCTTCGGAGGTGCTTGCAGTAGAAGCTGCTTCCTGGGCTTCAGTATCAGAAGCCTTCTTCTCATCGTCTTCATCCAGAGACCACTCAGCTACCATTGCACCGTACTCATCGAATGCGTACTTCTTACCGTTGATAGTTTTATCTTTGGTTCTCTCACCGTTATCAGCATAGAGCTTCTTACCGTTGGACTTGAAGTAGAACCAACGAGTCTGATCATCATCATCATTGAATGTTGGAGCGGTGTACTTGTAATCATCATTAGTTGCTTCGTCGTAAGAAACGTCGATCAGTAACCAACCAGTAGTCATAGCACCGTCATCTTCACCACCGAAGTAGTAAACGCCATCTTTGAATGCGTCATCATCGGTATTGTCGATACGCTCAGCGTTATCGGAAGAAACCCAACCGTACAGCATCTTGCCTTCATCATCGAATGCGTACTTCTTACCATTTACAGTCTTTAAGGAAACGGTATCAGAGTCACCCTGCTTTAAAGCCTTGCCGTTAGCCTGGAAGTAGTACCAGTAATGCTCTGGCTCATCATCATCGCCAGCATCTTCGTTATCAATAGCTACCCACTGGTTAGCTGCCATAACGCCGTTTACGTCAACATAGTAGTAGTTGTCACCGTCTTCGATCAGCTGATCTACAGCCATCTCACCGTTGCTGTCTAAGTAATACCAGTTGTTACCGGACTTAGCCCACTTATCTGTTACTTTGTCACCGTTTCTATCATAGTATACCCATGTTCCATCTTCTTCTGCCCAGCCTGTAGCTGCGAAAGATGTCATAGATGCACCGATAGCAAGCAGTGCTGCTGTTGATAATACAGCAACTAATTTTGTCTGCTTCTTCATAATGAATGCACTCTCCTTTGATTTTTGAAATACTTTTTGAAATTCCTTATTGCATTACGAGTAGATTATACTTCTGATAAGGAAAATTATCAATAGTTTTTTTGCATTTTTTGCATTTTCTCCTTTTTCTGGAGAATATTGATAATTTGTCCCGGATGAATAACCTCTCCATCACAGTTCATAGTATATTATAATTTCCGAAAAAAAGCCATAACTTTTACCTGTGATTTTTCTTACGTAATTATTACAAAAGTACAGTTTTATGCTGTTTTTGTATTTATATCTGTACATGTAACGTGTTTTATCCTTAAAGGCTTCATCCTGGATCCGAACCTGTTTCTTCCTATTATAAATACGCATAACAAGAAAAAACACCCGATGCGCAACAGCGCCGGATGTTTTTTCCCGTATATAAAATACTCTCTTCCCCTAAAAAGACCCCAGGTAGAGGAGCTGCCTTATGATTAGTCGTTTGCTCCTTGGCCTGGGGTCTTTTTCCAATAGTATGTTGTACACTTTTATATTTATCTTTTTTACTTATCAGCTCATCGAGCCTCAACTAATATATACTATTTTTTCGAAATATGCAACCATATTATTGTACTTTTGGAAGTACTTACAAATATAAAAAGAATATAAGGTAAATGACATCACAAACAGCTATTTTGAAATAACTGTGTAAAAGAAAAAAAGAACCCACAGTCTGTTTTCACAGTACTGTGGGTTCTGAAAAGCGCTCATATCTAAATATAAGTCTGTACAGTAAGCTTTGATTACTTCAGGGTAACCTTTGCTCCTTCTGCCTCTAACTTTGCCTTGATATCGTTTGCTTCTTCCTTGGATGCGCCCTGCTTTAATACCTTTGGTGCGCCATCAACTACGTCCTTAGCTTCCTTCAGGCCTAAACCGGTAGCTTCACGAACAACCTTGATAACCTTAACCTTGTTTGGTCCAACTTCGGTCAGCTCAACGTCGAATTCGGTCTTCTCTTCAGCTGCTGCTGCGCCAGCACCTGCTGCTGCAACTACAACGCCTGCTGCTGCAGATACGCCAAACTCTTCCTCACATGCCTTTACTAAATCGTTCAGTTCTAATACGGATAATTCCTTGATAGCTTCGATAAACTCAGCGGTTGTTAACTTTGCCATTTTAATTTCCTCCTGTTTAAAATTTATTTTTCGATAGGATCTGTGTTTCAGGCTGCTTTTTCCGGACTATGCGGATAAAAGAGCCACAAATTCATTTTGCAGATTAAGCCTCTGCTGCACCACCATTTTTCTCTGCGATCTGATTGAGTACGCGAGCCAGGTTGGTGATTGGGGACTGGATGCTTCCAAGCAGCTTTCCAAGAAGAACTTCTCTGGATGGAATGGTTGCGATAACCTGGGTTCCAGCCTGATCATAGTAGGTTCCTTCAACTACAGAAGCCTTCAGTTCCAGCTTAGGAGCGGTCTTAGCGAATTCAGCCAGAATTCTAGCTGGTGCTGTAGCATCATCCTTAGATACAGCTAATGCTGTAGGTCCTTCCAGATGTGGATCCAGAGCTGCGAACTCGGTTCCTTCTGCTGCACGCTTGATCAGAGTGTTCTTATATACCTTATAAGAAACTCCAGCTTCTCTTAACTGTTTACGCAGTTTTGTATCCTGCTCTACAGTCAGACCACGGTAATCAACAACAACTGCACCTACAGCGCCGTCCAGCATTGCCTTGATCTCGTCTACTACTGGCTGCTTTAATTCAACTTTTGCCATGAATGGTTTACCTCCTTATATTATTTCGTATTGAAAACCGTCATAGCAAGGAAACGATCTTATAAAAAAACCTCCCTGCCGCAATGACAGAGAGGTATGCAAAATCTCATTAGAGCTTTGTATGTTCCTCGGCAGGCGTTTTAAGCTTACACCTTACGGTACCTGCTGTCTCAGGGCATTCAACACGCATAATAAAATAACATATCTGTGCATGAATGTCAAGAGATTTTTGCAACAAATTGTATTTTTGAAAATTTCAAAAGTAAATTCCACCGTCCGCTTATGCGGTGGAATTTACTCCTA
>ERZ832973.880-NODE-880-length-29916-cov-159.510231_pt1 | contig 29916 bp, 38 predicted proteins | sample MGYA00519950_ERZ832973 | MGnify/ENA primary metagenome ERZ832973 (study PRJEB31850, sample SAMEA3708734) | human gut metagenome | biome: human gut; feature: human-associated habitat; material: faeces | place: China | collected 2014 ... | reverse complement strand
GAAGTTGTTCTGGGACTTGCAGTGGAGACTGTGACGGTGGTTGCAGAGGCGATTGTGATGGGTGTAGCGGAAGCTGTGAGGGATGCTCTGGAAGCTGTGACGGAATGTGTCAAGGTAGTTGCTTTGGTTGCTCTGGCGGTTGCGAAGGATGGTGCAAAGGAAGTTGTGGAGTCAAATCCAATTAAGGAGGGAAAATGGAGAGAGATAAAACTGTTTTTATAAAATGCCCCTCCACGGATTCCGAATATAGAAAGAATCTCGTGCTTTTTGATTTTCTTCAAATGATGTCGATTCCAGAAGGCGGGTTCTCTGCCCCCTACGAATCAAACCCTCAAAAATTCACCTTTCAATTTTGGATTGGATATTTGTCTTGTCTTCAGAATCCGAGCTTAGAGGAAAACTCCTTTTCTCGGTGGCTGAATTATGTAAAGTCTGTTATTGACCTTATATCAAAAAGCTGCGATTATTCTCTGACTACCTCTGAGAAGATTTTGTATTCTTATGCTATCGCTGCCCGTGTATATCCCAATACACAAAAATATATTGCTAATACCAATATAATCTCTGATAGCAAGCTAGAAAAAATTCTTAATGTGCCACTTGAAAGTGACGAGCAAAAGTGGGCCATGTATATCGTAGCAAACACGGTTTTGGCTTCACTTGAACTTGAAGAAAATTTTCGAGTACATTATTTTATTGAATTTATGAGTAAGGTGCGAGACCTTGAAAATGAATTTCCCGAGCTTGAAAAGAAGTTTGATAATTATCGCATAGGAAAGGGGCTATATGAAGAAGACTGTTAAATTAAACGAGAAAGATTCCATGCTGATAGAACGACTGTTTTATATAAACAAGAGCTATGAGTCTCTGCTTTCTGTAATCTCAAGAAAATATTTTGAGGAGAATTCTAGCGACTACCGAGAGATGATTGAATATTACCGTTCGCTTTATCAAAAAGCAAATATCGAGTTTACATATGCAAAAAACACATTGCTTGAAAGTTTGCTTGGATTTATTCCGTCTTATTACAAATTTGATTTTTATAAGCAGGAGGTGGAGTGTGAATGGTAAGTAGTTTTACCCCTACAGACGACTATGCCGAACGCATTCGTAAGCTATTCTCTTCTACTAACGGATACAACGAGCAAACCGCCCGCAATATAACATTTCAGGTGACAGGAAGTTGCAATTTGAGATGCTCTTATTGTTACGAGCACTGCAAAAGTTGCTCCGCAATGACACTCGACACAGGAAAGAAAATCGTTGATTGTCTACTCGATTTGTATGAGCGCAACGAAGGAGATTTCATTACACAGGGAACCAAAGCTCTCGTTCTGGATTTTATCGGTGGTGAACCACTACTGGAAGCCAACCTGATCGAGCAGATTTGTGACTATTTTTATGAACAGTGCTGGTTGCGAAAAAATCCGCTGGCAGTTCTGTCCCGTATTAGTTTTACCACGAATGGACAAGCATGGTTTACACCCGAGGCCCAGCATCTTATCAAAAAGTATCATGACGTCATGGGCGTCACTGTCTCCATTGATGGAATCCAAGAATTGCATGACGCTTTTCGCGTTGACATAAATGGTGTCGGTTCGTTTTCCAAGGCATACGCCGCATTTCAGGATGCGAAAAAGTATGGCTGGGATAATTCGAAAATGACATTTGTGCCTGATTCTGTTAAGTACATTTATCCCAGCGTCAAGATGATGATTAACGAGGGCTGTAAAATCATTCATTGTAATTTTGCATATGAGCCAGTTTATACAAGAGATGACGCTGCGGGAATCTATTTCGCGTTAAAAGACTTGTCCGATTGGCTTATCGAGAATAAAAGCGACGTTTATATTACAATGTTGAACGACGATACTGGGCATCCTATGGCTCCGAGCGATAATAGCAATTACTGTGGTGGCACTGGTTCAATGCTTTCTTTTGCCCCTGACGGTAAAGCTTATCCGTGTATTCGGTATGCTCCCATTTCGGTCGGTAAAGAGAAGGCTGCGCCGATGTGCCTTGGCGATTGTTTCGATGGACTGTACAAGACAAAACACCAGCAGGATACCAAGACTATGTTGGACGCTATTACGCGCGAAAGTCAGTCAACCAAAGAGTGTTTTGAATGCCCCGTGGCAATGGGCTGTGGCGGTTGTTCCGGTTATAACTATGAATGTTTCGGCACTCCGAATCATCGCAGTACCAATATTTGTTACGCACACAAGGGTCGCGTTTTAGCCTCGTATTATTACGCAAACAAGAGATTCATTGAACTTGGAGACACCGAACCTCGTGTGATTTATATGCCATATAACGAAGTAGTCGATATTCTTGGTGAAAAATCGGCTGCTGAACTTTTTGAGTTACAAAAAGCAGCCGCTATAAAAATGAGAAAGGAGGAATAAAATGACCACTACGCAAGAAGATTACATGAGACGCCTTGCTAATATTCAGAATATGGGCGGCGTTTCTGTGTTATCAATCAATACCAAGAAAGAGCCTCGTTTTGTTATTAACGCTGATACTCGTGCCATTACGATTCCTGCGGTATTTAAGTTTCTTGGTGTTAAAGGCGATCATAATGCGGAAACCATTTTCTTCGAGATTGACCGTTATTTCGACGGCCATGATTTAAGTGAAGAGACTTGTATCGTCCAGTACAAAATGGTGGGATCTACCGGAGTTGAACTTGGCGAAGGATTCTTCCCTGTCACTCAGATTGATATTACAACTATTCCCGGAAAAGTAATTTTTGGCTGGACAATCCGAAATACTGTGACAGCTGAGGCAGCTACGGTATCTTTTTCTGTTCGATTCTATAGTATTGAAAATATCGGAAATATTTCGACCTTTAAATACAATTTTAACACACTAGAGGCATCTTTACCTGTTCTTGACACGCTCAATACTAGTAATTCCTCTCCTACTTATAAAGCCGATGAGGTTGAAACTCTGACGGCAAAATTTAATTCTGCTGTAAAATCAGCCGAATCCAGTGCTAACATATCTTCTCAATATGCTGATGTTGCCGCTACAAATGCTACAAACGCTATTGATGCTGCAAAGGTGGCTATTCAGATAAAGAAAGACTTGGAAAGTGGAGCCTTTCAGCCAAGTACAAGTAACGTCCTCACCCCCGAGCAGTTCGGTGCGGTAGGCGACGGCGTGGCGAATGATACGGAGGCTCTGAAAGCCGCTATTCGGGCGGCGAGTGAGCAGAAACGGCCGCTAGAGCTGAAGAGTACAGCGACCTACCGCTTTACGGAAGTGCTGAAACCGAAAGATAACTTGACCATCCACGGCAACGGCGCGGCGTTGTTGAGCGACATCCAGTAGGCAAAGCAGGAGCCAGACCGCCCCGGCGTCTTTGTCATTGGCAGGTCCAACACTGACCTTGTGCAGCACATCCGTATTGAGGGCCTGACTTTCCGTGCGGCGGACACCTGTCAGACGAATACCATGCTACGATTCCAGCGCAGCCGTGATGTGAAGGTTAGAGACTGCGTCTTCGACTGCGACATCAACACGCAGAGTCGAGGCTGTATGGATCTGTACGGTGTCAACCACGACTTCCTCTTTGAGAACGTCGTCTTCCGGCAGTTGAGTGCTTGTAAGGAAGGTGGCATCTGGGTGCGTAGCTGGACGAGTGATGTGGAGTCCTCGAACATTCGCTTTTTACACTGCGACTTCTACAAAGCAGGCGGCGATGAGGTGCTGGCTGTTTGGGGTTGGAATGGTGTCCTGAAGGACGTTCTTATCTCCGGCTGCAATTTTTATGAAGTGGATGACGAGAAGTATCGTGCCCGGGGTTTCTATCCTGCATGGGGTATTACGCTAGGGCAGAGCGGCAAGCGCTGTGATGTACGAATGGAAAACTGCGTTGTTCGAATGAATCGCTGCGAAACGCTTTTTCGCATGCTTGGCGATGGTACTCACGCTGTAGTTGACAACTGCGATATCTACTCTAACCAGCCGGATGACATGGAAGAACACGACACAACGAAAGGTGCAAACCCCATACTGGCCCGGGGAAATGACCGTGCCGACGGCACTACCCTATTCTCAAACTGCCGCATTCATTTGCGAGGAGACAATGGAAGACGTATCTGCTATCAGGTCAGTGCTCTGCGGAACAACTATTTCGATGTAGAGTGTGGGTATGGCCCTTCGAGCACCAAAGAGGTCGTCGGCAACCTCTTCCATGGCTCTCTATACGGCCTTTTCTGGGACTGCGACATCGTTCGAAGCAACGTGGCAGAACTCACGAACGCGGGCAGCGCGTGGATGTCTGGCGCGGGTGAGGTCGTCGGCAACCAGATAAAAATGGATATCGCCGCAGATGCGCAGGGCGGCGCTATATTCCACAACAATTGGAATAAAGGCAGTATTCGAGACAATAAATTAGACTTGACTTTTACCCAAGAGTGCGATGTACGCCAGTATGAGATGCGCGGCGGTCCACAGTACGTGCAGAACAACATAATCAATATTAAGGGCGCACGTTATACTCATTTAGAAAATGTGCTTACTGGCCTTATTTACCGTAAGAACAATTTCTTCAACAACATACCGGAAAAGCTTTTCGAGTGTACTGGTGTTGCCTTCGACGAAGAGACTCGCACGGAGCAATATAAGAAATACGCTCGTCTGGGCGCGACCATCTCTCCCGAAGCTTGCACCGATCCTGTCGTCTATACATGGGATAACGCAGATGACGTTCTGGATGTTGGGGAGTACGGTGCATACCGCCCGCTCAAAGATGGCACGGCCAACGTCACTGTTTCCTGCGGTATGTTCTCGGCATCCCAGAAGATCACGGTGAAGCTGGTCCCTGTGCCCTGCGAGGGCCTGAAATTGAGCCGCGTGACCGCCAAGTGCGGCAAGGGAATGAGCACCTACCTCAAGGCTTTTCCGCAGCCCTACTGGACGACCGACGATATCATCTGGACTTCGGACGCGGAGGATGTGGTCACTGTAACTCAAGACGGCGTGGTGTCTGCCCTCAAGACCGGCACGGCCAACGTCACTGTTTCCTGCGGTAGCTTTACCGTCACCTGCACAGTGACTGCGGTGGAGGCTTCGGAGCTACCCACCTACACTGAGGGCGAATGGGCACTGGATAACACCGTCGCCTACATCCCCATGCCAAACCTCGAAACAGAACACACTTTGTATGCGGCTTTTGACGTGGATACGAACTGTGTCGATGCTGGTGAAGAAATACCCATTATTTCAAGCCTGCTCAGTGGTCAGACCGGGCAGGAAGCCATTAAGTTGGCCTTTGGCGCGGACAGCAAGAACTACAAGACCATTCGCTGGAATACCACAAATGCCGCCTCGGACGAGGAGGGTAACACAACACTCTATAGCGTGCCGTATGTCAATACCGGCTTCAAAGAGGATGAACCGGCTTCAACCCGTTTCCTCTACTTGACAAGCGGCGTTGTCAACCCGAGCGGCGCAGTCATCTGGGCTTCGCAGATTTCCACCGTCAAAGCTGCACCGAATAGAGGCATCCTTAGCTTTAACGTGCAGACCAGCGCGAACGATATGCCTATCACAAGTTTTACCAACGGGGCCTCTCTGGCTTCGGCACTGGCCTCCGGCAGCGTCCACGCTACTAAGGCCACTGGCTTTAAGTTGCGTGAACTTATCCTGTACACAAATTCTTCTTACACCACGCTAGACGAGATCAAGAAGTATCGCGAGAACGCCGAAATCGATCTGCGCTTTGATGCCGACGGACATCCGCTCAATGCGGGGACGGCAGGCGATTTTATTATCGCAGACGAGATCGCAGGAGAGGTCATCCCGGTCAGTAGCGTCACCCTGAACAAGACTGCGCTGTCTCTGGCTAAGAGCGGCTCTACTACCCTGACGGCCTCCGTCCTGCCCGCCAATGCTACCGACAAGACCGTGAGGTGGAGTGTATCGCCGGAAGACGTCGTAACCCTTTCGGGAAGCACTGGCAGCGGCATCACTGTGACTGCGGCAGCCGCAGGTGAATGCACTATTACGGCTACAGCGGGAGACCAGACCGTCACCTGCTCGGTAAATGTAGCAGAGAATACTAACCCCTTTCCGGCCATTGAGGCGGCCTATGTATTGCCAGTGCCAAAGACCTTCACCCCCGCTGCTGCCGAGTACATCGACACCGGTGTGAAGCTGTTCGACGTCCTCGACCCGAAGCCCACATTCACCATCCTGTTTGAGGCAGATGCTTCGAAGACGTTGACCGAGACCACCCTCAAGCAGACACTGCTCAACTGTGCTGAGGATTCCGATCCTCTGCCGGGTCTTGAGCTGCGTACTATTGGTGGTGACAAGGTTCAGCTGCTCGTATACACGTCTGGCCCGACCTTCTTCGCAACGTCGGAACTGAAGGAAAAGAAACGCAGAGCCGCCATCCGTATGAAGAGTGGCGTTTTCAATGCAGCTCGCTCGACCAACAGTGATGTATCCAATTAGGGCATCGTCAACGGAATGGACACTCCTGTGACTAAGAGCCTTGTCCTCGGCGCGCACCAGAATGGCGACGGCACAAAAGACCGGTTCTGGGACGGTACGCTCTACCAGTGCGTAGTGTACAAGAGCGCCCTGACCGATGAGCAACTTAAAGAGTGGGTACTCGGAACGCAGAAAGCCAGTACAGTTTCTGTATCGGGGCAGTAACTTCTGGGCGATATGATTTTAGAACAGGAGGCTAATTTTATGGATTATTTTGATAGTGGTTAACTCCACTATTTATTATGATGTGTTATGCGCTCATCCTGCACAGTGATGGGCGCTTATTTTATTGGAGGTGTTTATGAACCTTATCTATTCAAATGAAGGTTTCAAGGCTACTAAGTTTTCAGAGTCGCAGAGTTATAGCCTTGACGAAATCACTTTCTTCCTTGATAAAAAATATGTTAAACTGCGGCTCTATCTGATTCTGAAAGACCAGAAAAATCATCTGGATATCGTGGGGCTCAAGCAGGTCAACAGCACAAGTACCAACTATTACAACTACGAGTGCAACATGGCTACTCTTGTCAAGATTTGTGATGGCCCCTGTTCTGTTAGCATTATGGGCATTGACCCTGCCACAGAAACTATTGGACTGTCAACCGGCTGCTTCGCACTGAATATCAAAAATGACATCTATAATTTCAAGGCCCAAATCGCCATGCTTGAAGAATTCAATCGGAATGCGGCGGATATCTATAATAAGACACTCGCTCTTTATCAGGGCGTAGTGCAGATGTCAGAAGTCAATGTTCAGATGCTAAAGGAGGTCGATAATTCATGATCACTTCTTCTCATGAATATATGCAGCGCCTACAAGACATCCAGAACCAAGACAACTTAAAAGAACTTGTGATGCTCCCTTCTGATGAGCCAAGATTTATTATCGACGCCAATAGCAGAACCATAAGCATCCCTGATGATTTTTCATTTTTAAGTGTCGTAAACGACCATGGCGCTGAAACTATCTATTTCGAAATCGACCGTTATTTTGACCAGCATGATTTGAGTGACGAGATATGTGTTATTCAGTTCAGATCCGTTGGCCCAAATGGTGATGTAAACGAGGGTTTCTTCCCTATTACCAAATTGGACATTGAAACTGTCCCAGGAAAGATACTTTTTGGCTGGACTGTTTTGAGCGATGCCACGAAATACGCTGGCGATGTTAAGTTCTCAGTGCGTTTTTATAGTATTGAAACCGAAAATGATGAGCCGAAATTTGCTTACGATTTCAATACTGTCCCTGCCACATTGCCCATCAAGAATAGTCTGAATACCACCGGAGAAGGAGCGCCAGTTGACCCCACCGCTGTTGAAACAATGATTTCACGATTCGCGGATATTGAGCGAAGAGCGAATGACAGTATTGCAAACACAGCGGCAAGTCGGGATGCGGCTGCAGTAAGTGCCAAGAATGCCGCTACATCAGAAAGTAATGCACAGGCTCACATGAATGATGCTCAAACAGCTATGAATACCGCTCGTGAGCACCGAGATGCTGCGGCTGATAGTAAAACTGCCGCCAAGACAAGTGAAACTGCTGCTAAAGCATCAGAAACCGCATCCGCCAAAAGTGCTGCTGAAGCATTGGCTTCCTTGAGAGAAGCACAGGAGGCCGCTGAAAAAGCCGACCAAACTATCGCCACAAAAGGATGGATCTGGCTGGATGATAATAATGATAGCGGAATTTTGACTCTGTATGTCGCAGACAGTGTCGCTGATAACGTAACAATGCGTGACGATGGACATGGAAATCTGGAGGTGGTGTTGTCTTGAAAAATTATAGAGAAGTCGTTATCGGTCCCTATAGTGCCTATCAGATTGCCGTAAAGCACGGGTTTGAAGGCACTGAGGAAGACTGGCTCAAATCTGTAGAGCGAGACCGATTGGCTGCGGAGGCGGCTGCTGAAAAGGCAAAAGAATATATCAACGCTGATGCCACACTGACAATTTCTGGGGCACCCGCAGACGCTGCCGTCACAGGCGAAAAATTGAATGATCGATACACCAAGGCGGAGGTCGATCGTGAATTTGGCAACAGGTATACCAAAACAGAGGTAGATAACAAAATCGCGAGTATTGTGAGCGATAAAACGCTGAATGTGGAAGGCGGGTTTGCTGATTCTAAAACGGTGGGCGACATTATCTATCCAAAGGTAACCGTATCCACCGATGCTGGAAGTAACTTGAAATTCTCATGTGGTGATATTGTTATAAATACTACGGTGGGCGATACTGGAGCGGCCATTATTAAATTACCTCGGGCTGGAAGGTGGGATATTAAAGCAACTCTCGACGATGACTGGCTTGAAAAAAGCATCAATGTCGAACTTGGGAAAGACTATGATGTTCCGATGGGGTATTTGACTATCGAAGGCGTATGTTGGAACTATGATAACAGTTCTACCGCTTGTACTCGTTTGACCAGTGCTAATGACCCCAACAATTTGGTCAACATAGATATTACAACAGAGCCGTCCCCTGCCGTGGGGGCTGACGGTGGAAGCAGTCCATTTGACTCATATATGCCTTGGAGAAAGATGGAAGAGTACAATATCGTCTCTGGTAAAATTGGTCCCAAATTTGGAGAGGATGGGTTTACTCGTTCAGATGCAGATGTGGTGGTGTTTATTCCTGAGTTTTATTATAAAATCATTGACGATGCCACTGGAAAGAAGCGTTACTTCTACGTCGCCAGCAAGGAAAAAAGCGGCTTCGAAAAGCATCCTGGGTCTGGTCGATATGTTGGGCGATATAACACTGATAGTAATAGCACTTCTTGCACAGGAAAAGCTCCAGTGGTAAGTATCACTAGAGCTACTGCACGAAATAACGCCAAAAATAAAGGTGCTGGTTGGTACGAATATGACTACGCGAGTTGGTGCGCTATTGGGTTACTCTATATTGTAGAATATGCAGATTGGGACAGCCAGAGCAAAATTGGCAGGGGTAACATTAGTAGCAGCGCGGCGATTTCATCCGGTGGCACTGATAGCATGATATTTCATACTGGCAGAGCTTCCGGGACGGATGGCGCAACTGCCGTTCAATACAGACATATCGAAAACCCGTGGGGCAACGTCTTTGACTGGGTGGACGGAGTAAACTTCAGCAACGATACGGTATATGTTTGTACTGACCCAACCAAGTACGCCGATGACACCTCCGCCGGATACATCAATGCAGGTACCAGAGCTTCTTCCGGCGGATACATCAGCGCTCTCGGAGTATCCACAACTGCACCGTGGGCTATTTACCCCTCGTCTGCCGGAGGCAGCGAGACCACCTACATCCCGGACTACTCGTGGACTTCGAGCGGCTGGCTTGCGCTGTATGTGGGCGGCAACTGGGGCTACGGCTTGCGTGCGGGCCTGTTCTACTTCAACGGCGACTACGGTTCGTCCGGCTCGGCCAGCACCATCGGCGCTCGACTCATCTTTATCCCGCCAGACGAATCGTCTTCATCTTAAAAAGGAGGAGTAGTATGAAAGTGACTGCAAGTGTAAAACCAAAAATGCCTTGTACTGCCGAGCTTCATCCACAGAAATCCGGTATGGCTTTGGTGCGCCTATTCGCAAATGTGGAGCCGTATGAAGAATCTGTAGATGGAGTAACAGTCTCTGGTTGGACATATAACGAATACCAGCTGGTAGTTCCGTGGTATCCTAATCTTGAAAAAGATGTCACAGCTGCATATGACGGTTGGCTGACGAGCGCAAAAGCGGCTGAAGACGAAAAGAACCAGCTGGCTTTATTGATTGCAGCTCAGAATGATACTGATAGTATGGTGGTAGACCAAGAATATAGATTGACCCTGCTAGAATTATCGACGTAAAAAAGAGGTGTCATAATGGAACTTTATAATATGGAACTTTATAATGTCTGTACTCGTCTTATTGATAAAAGGAAAACACAGGGCTTGCGTGAAAAGTTGGATGTTTTCTATGCCGGTGACCGATTGACAAAAGATGAGTATGAAAAGTTGTGCGCAATGTTAAATTAACTATCTACACAATTCTAACTATGCCTAGCGCAGAAAGGATGTGATTTTCATGGGCAAAGTAATTCCAATCGGCCCTTACTCAGCATATGGTATAGCCGTAAAACATGGGTATGAGGGTACCGAGGAGGAGTGGATTAGGTCGGTTGAGCGAGACCGCATTGCCGCAGAAAAGGCTGCGAAAGAAGCTCGTGACGTAATCGCCGCTGATCCTACGTTGAGTATTTCTGGCGCTCCAGCAGATTCAGCTATCACTGGTCAGAAACTGGCCAATCGGTATACTAAGACCGAAATCGATGATAAAATGAAGAATATCAAGACTGATAAGACCTTAAGTGTAGACGGTGGGTTTGCCGATGCAAAAGCTGTGGGAGATAGGTTAATTCCTTTAGAAGGATATGCCGGGGGATATCTTGGTGTTTGGTCAATTATTTTAGCAGCAGACACCTAGGAAGATTGTGAAAATATGCCTGGATACACTCATAAACAAATCGTAGTATTACAAACGGCGAAAGAAAATACTATTCCCAGCGCGGTGCCAAGCCCCGAGACCTACACTGTGGCCGTCACGGCGGGGCTTGCAGGCGTCTGTGAGACCGGCGACGGCACCATCACCTTCTGGGCCGAGAACGTGCCCGAGGGCGATATCCAGATGCAGGTGGCTTTATTTGGTCCTTTAAAAGCTACCACAAGCTAATATTGCTTTGTAAAAAAATATACAGTGGAGGAATTTGATGTGAAATTTTTAATTTGTAAAAATGGGGGGGGGGCTAAGAGCGTGCCGGAGGAGGTGGACTACATTACCGCTGGATACGAGGATAAAACGTACACGGTCGCCCGGGGCGGCAGCCAGTCGTGGGCGCAGTCCGGCTTAGTCATGAACCGAGTGCAGACCATCATCTACACCCTCCGGTTCGGCAAAGACGGCACGTTCCGTACCTCGTGGTCGAGCACATCTTCTTCCTACGGCCCCGGCAGCGGTGTGACCTATGCGCTTACCGGCTACCACTACTACTGATGACGAATAACGACAATTTAAATACGGGAATACAATTTATGAGTAAAGGAAATGTTGCCACTAAAAGTGGCATTACCACATATTCAAAAGAAGAAATACTTTCTTTCATTAAAAAGGCTATGGAAGGACGAGGACGTGTCATTTATACGGGAAGTGGAGCTGTATCCTATAATGATGACGGAGTTTTTGACGTCCCGGAAGAAACTGATTATGTCGAGTTGACCTGTGTCTATTGCGACTCTAATGTAAGTAATTATCTATTTTCTAAAGGAACAATAGTAAAGAGAGGGCAAAGTGTTGATAGTGCAAGTAACTATGAATGCACAGCTTCCTTCCCTACTTCTGGATCTTTTCGTCTTATTGGATATAATAAAAGTTACAAGACTTCCATAGCATTTTATATTGTTGTGGGTTATCATTATTAAATTCACGTTATAAAGCTTAAATAAGAAAAGAGGTGATTTTATAGTGGTCGGGAATGTATCGACAAATAACGGCACTACCACATACACAAAGAATGAAATCGATTTACTTATTAAGGGAGCAAAATATAGCGATGGAGAGCTTGTTTATACTGGCAGCACTTGGGTGAGTTACAATTCAGATGGAACTTATTCATTTCCAGAAGATGTTGATTATGTAAAATTGACGTGTACAAACTGTAGCTCGTATGTCCCTAATTATCAATATCTTAACGGTATAAAGGTTGCAAAAGGTAGCGTTGTATATAGTGCCAACGACTCATATGTAAAAGCAGATTTCTCGACACCGGGCACGTTAAGACTTGCTGGATATTCTTCCGCTTATAAAAATGATAGAGCGTATTACACTGCGGAGGCATACCGTTATTTTTAATTCAAGGAGGTGATTTCCGATTGAAAACAAATGCTGATGAATACATGAGACGATTGGCTGACATACAAAACCAGTTCAATTCCCCTTCTCTTGTTATGCTTCCCACAGACGAACCTCGTTTTATCATCGATGCTAACGAACGAACGATTTCTATTCCCGATGGCTTTACCTTTCTTGGTGTCTTAAACGACCACAATGCAGAAACCGTTTATTTTGAGATTGACCGATACTATGATCAGACTGATCTCAGCGAAAAGACGTGCATTGTCCAGTATAAATCTAGGGCAAACAAGCACGGTGGATTTTATCCTGTCACAAAATTGGATATCACAACCGTGCCTGGCAAGATCATTTTTGGATGGGAAGTTCAGAACGATGCAACATCCTGTCCTGGAGATCTTGAATTTTCGGTAAGATTTTACTCCACAAAACAAGACGATGACAGGATTATTTTTAGTTATAACTTTAACACAGAGGTCGCTGTATTGCCAGTTAAAGACGGGCTGGACACTATAGAGAAGGCTGTGCAGATTGAATCTGGAGAGGTACAATCTTTGACCGATAAATTCACTGGACTCTTAAAATACGCCAAAGAGGTTCAGGAGCGTGTTGAGAGCGTAGATATTGTAACTTTAGACGCCATCAATGCGGCCAACACCGCAGCTCAGAAAGCCAAAGAAGCCGCATCCAGTGAAGCTATTGCTACTGAAAAGGCAAATGCCGCCATTAGTTGCGAGCAAACTGTTGTTGCGAGTAAAGAAGCAGCTGCGGCCTCAGAACAAAAATCCAAGACTAGCGAACATAACGCACGAAGCTCTGAAAAAAACGCTTCTAAAAGTGCAACCGCAGCGGCCAGCTCAGAAGTCAATGCCAAAGCAAGTGAAAATGCCGCCAAAATCAGCGAAACGAATGCTGCGTCAAGCGCCGCTAGTGCAAAGGAAAATGCAGATAAAGCACTCTCTGTAGCCTCGCCACCTGATAAGACACTAACTCAAGAGAATGTTCCTGCAGAAGCCAAGACGACTGGTGACGCCCTGAAGGATCGTTACACCAAGTCAGAAGCTGATGCGAAATTTTCTTTGAACCCTGCCACAGCAAATACTCTTGGTGGGGTAAAAATTGGTACAAACCTTACTATCTCCGAAGATGGCACATTGAATGGTCCTGCCTTGCTGGCATTTCAGTGGGGTACTACCGCTCCGACAACTCTGCCTGAAGGGACGGTATATATCCAGTACAGTACATAAGGAGGTGGCGTGATGAGTATCTATGTCGGAGTCGCTATTACCTCTGCTATCATCACTGAATCAAATGTCTCTAAGTATTTTACATCGTCTAATGGGTCATATACTTTTGTGTAGAGTGGCGGAACCCTCGAAAACAACAACAAAAACATAAATAGTACAACCGCAACAATTACATTAACCGCAAAACAAACATCTTCCATTAGATTTGAATATGGATGGGGCTCTGAGACAAACTGTGATAAATTTACTATCGTAGTAGGCGGAACAACTGTAATAAGCACTGTTAGCGGGACGGGCTCTAATTCTTAGAGTGGAACGATTTCTAAAGGACAAACAATTTCCATGACCTATTCTAAGGACGGATCAATCAGCAGTAATGGTGATTTTGCACATATTTATAATGTTGTTTTAAGCGACCTTCCAAGCGCAATCGTTCCTACAGAAGCCAAAAAATTATATTTCGGACTTCCAGAAGGCGGCGGCAATGTGGTAGTACAAAAAGCTTATATCGGCGATTCAACCAATACTCCGCGATTGTAGTATAGTGCCACATAAAAAAGAAAGAAGCCCTCGGCTTTTCGGCCAAGGACCTCTTCCCCACATACATATTAGAGTAGGTAACACATAATTTGCTCGACGAAAGTAAATTATGCTGTAACATACTATATCATGATGTGTTAAATATGTCAACGTAAAAAGAATCGAGGTGATTAAAATCATATGGACGAATTATTGAATTTTATCCTAAATCATCTCGGCTCAGTGATGGCCGGGAGCAGCGGATTGATCGCCGTTGTTATGTCAGTGATACAAGTCTCTAAAATCGAGATCAATCCATGGTCTTAGGTAGCCACTCACATTGGGAACGCCCTGAATGCCGGTGTGATGAACGAGATCAAAGAAACCAAATCTGAGCTCAAAGATATCCGCTCCGAGCAAGAAGAGACTCGTAAAAAGCTAGATAATCACATCGAAAAGGGCGAAGAAGACAAGGCTGATGGTTATCGTAGTCAGGTGCTGCGCTTCAATAATGAGCTCGTTCGCGGGCTCGGCCACACCGAAGAAGACTTTGATGACATCCTTGATGTCATTGGGAAGTATGAAGATTATTGTAAGACCCATTCCAACTACAAGAACAACAAGATGCCCTTCGCCATCAAGAACGTGGGGCGCGTATATGACGAAATGCTACGCACTAATGGTTTTTTAAAACCAAAAGAATAAGATTACGTAATTCATGACCTCGAACGATGTGTTCGGGGTCTTTTATTTTTTTTTTTATCAGGAGGTATATTATGATGGACTTTTTCAATCAGGTCGTCGCTACTATCGCCCAGCTGGTTGTTGCTGGTGCTGGCACCGCTTTTATGGTTTACGGTATCCCCTATCTGAAGAAAATTGGTATCTATAAGCTTGTCCAGATGACTGTTCGTGCTGCTGAGAAAGTCGGCGCAACTGGTGTTATCAAGAAAGCCGACAAGAAGAAGTATGTTATCGCTGCCCTTGAAAAGATGGGTGTTAAGATCACTCCGACTATCGACATGATGATCGAGGCTGCCGTCAAGGAGTTGGATATTCAGAACGAGAAAATCGAGAATGAGTTGAAGAAGAATTGAGGTGCGCCGCATGGCAGTAAATACATACTCAATGAAGAAAGATTGGAACAAAAAGGTGTCAGCTCATTTCTCCGTCTATGAGTTCGCTTGCTCTGACCATAGCGATACGGTTCTAATCGATACAGACCTTATCTACATTCTTGAACAGGTGCGGGCTCATTTTGGCAAGCCTGTCCATATCAACTCCGGCTACCGCTCCCCTTCTTATAATATTTCCATCGGCGGCAGTCCTCGCAGTCAGCATTGTTTGGGTACGGCAGCGGATGTTACCATCAAAGGTATTGACCCGATTCGAATTGCGCTATACTTGGCTTCCATGCCTTATTTCCAGAAACGGGGTGGTATCGGCTATTACAGCCGAGCGCAGCTAACAGGAGGCTTTGTCCATGTTGATGTGCGGAGCTGGAAGTCTCGCTGGATCAGTAAGGTTGGCACTGCATATGTATCGGTGAGTAAAATCATGCCTACGATTCGTCAGGGCGCGAAAGATTGCACTGGCGGCATCTCGTATACAGTCACCGTGCTGCAGCGGCATCTAGGCGTAAAAGCGGACGGTATCTTTGGAGCCGGAACAAAAGCCACACTTATCGAGTATCAGAAGGCGCATGGCTTAAGTGCTGACGGTATCTGTGGGCCAGCTACATGGGGTTCGTTTTGATGGAACATCAGAATACTCTTCGTGCAGGAGACAAAATCAAATTAGACGGAATACTATATTCAAACAGCCAGACTCACTGCGGGATGCGCCGCTCTGGTGAGTGGTTTATTTATGATGGAAAACTTGCCAATGGACGGTATCGAGTGACAAATCTTGAAAGTCGTATTGGTAAGTATCCAATCTCAGTAAATGTGTCAGGCTATGTTGAGCTAGGTGATATTGAACTGATATAAAACGAATGGGGTATTGATCCTTAATTGGACCAGTACCCCATTTTTTAGCTTTGATTATTTTATCGATTCAGACAGCCACCCTTTCCAGCCGCCAACTGTGTGCGGGCAATTATCCTGCTGTGCGACCAGTTCATTTAAGAGCGCTGCCAGCTCATCATCTGACAGCTCTCGAATTGCCTGTGCTTTATTATTTTTGTGACCAAATTTATCCCGGCTGTGCTTGTGCAGAATGAAACCGAGTGCGATATCAAGTATTGTTGGACTATTCATTAGTTTTATCCTTATATTCACCAAGTCCGTGCTTTTCTATTAGTTGTTTTCGAGTTTTTTCTCTGAAATCAGTCGCCTCTTCTATTGTATCGAAGTCTTGCGTTGCACGTTCTTTGACAACTTGAACAGAAGCTCGGAATTTTCCTTTAACCTTAAATATCCCTCGGACTCCTGTACTGCTTCTCGAAGTTGCTTTTACGCTAAATACGCCAGAGACACGAGAACCATTCACGATTGTTTTCGCGTTTGCTTTTATAGACAGCTCTTTCATTTTGTCTGTATTATATTGTTGACATCCACAGCTTAAAGGGTTTCTACGAATAGTTGTTGCAGGGAGTTCTTTTTCTTGTCCACAAATATTGCAGTGGCACAAATAAAGAGCGTTCCCATTATCATCCGTTCCTACTCGTTCTAATACGGTAACAGCTCCAAAAGTTTTGCCTGATAAATCTGCTCTCTTTTCTTTATAACGGCAACCGCAATCTTTCTTTTCTTTAAGATGAGATCCTACAATATCTACTTCAGCTCCGCATCTATGACAGATACAGTGCCACAATGGATCTCCGCGTTCGGTGCTGCCGTTCCGGCCAAGAACCTCTAGGTCGCCGTACCATTTACCAGTCTTGTCTTTTGCTATATGTTTTCCTGTTGTTCCTTTAGTCTTACCCATACTCTGCCTCAGCAAATATCAGAAGGCCATAAATCATTCATGGATACCTCACAAGCGTCCGCAATTTTTTGAAGAGTGCTCATCTTGGGGTCTACCTTCCCATTTTCAATATTCTGAATTGTAGTTGGAGAAATTTCAATTTTTTCTGCGAGACTGCGGATAGTGAATCCAGCCTTTTTACGTGCTCTTTTGATTCTTGTGCGGGGATTGAGAAGTTTATCGATATTGGCAGTTTGAAAACCAATCATAAAAAATCCCTGTTGCTGCATTGAAATAGTTTTTAATGCAAAGCTTGCATCCATATCTTCCTGTGTGACGCCTTCAAGAACAAATCCACATGCTTCATCAAGAGTCGAAGTCATTTTTTTATGCTGGTGGACCATGGCAATTTTCATTGATACTTGACGCACAGGGAACCTACTGGCATTGTCGAGGTCAGCCTGATTAAAGGGTCTGTCTTTCCCCTCTCCAAGAGCTTCGCATAGCAGTCTATAAAGCTGGCCGAGACGATTAACGGTAATATTTTCCATAACAGCACATCCTCCTATAACTTTCTATGAGTATTGTATCACTAAACTGTCACTGTAACAATTATCTGTTTGCACAAAAGCCAACTGCAATTTTGTAACGCTTTGCTGTAACAAAACAAAAAGGCGCAGGATTGCTCCCGCGCCCATCATGAGTACATTGTTGTTCAAATGCGATTTTCAATTTTAACGCTGCTTATGTAATGGCGTCACTAGGACGCCGGGGCTGCTGTGTCACATCAGAGCTCTTACGATTAAGACTCAAAATCGGATTCGACTACGGTGCTAGTGGTGTAAAATTCAAATTGGTGTCAAAGTGGTGTAAAACGATTCCGAAATAGATGATTTTAGTCGTAATATCGATGTTTTTCAACCATTGAGCAAAATTAGGTATATTATACCCGATTTTTCCAAGATTCTCAAGCCTTGTTCCATTCCTTTTTTTCCGGGAATGCTACAAATCTGGCAAAAGGAGCGGAAATTTCGGACACATTTCTCACTTGTGCTTTTTGCCCGCAGCGGCTTTGTTCCCGCCCACAGGGCCCCGGGGACGGCGGGCAGCAGCCCTGGACTGCAAAGCGGCCGAGCGGGTCTGGGCGCGGCCCTTGGCGGCTGCGGCGCGCAGGCCGTTCACCTCTGCCTTGGTCAGCTCGCGGTACTTGCCGGGCTGGAGCATCCCCAGCTTGACGACGCCCTCGGCGTTCCGCTTCAGACGGATGACCTCGAGGCCCACGGCCTCGCACATCCGGCGGATCTCGCGGTTCTTGCCCTCTTTCAGGGTCATCTCCATGACGGTGCGGCCCGGCTCGTCGGTGACGACGTTGATGGCGCAGGGCAGGGTCCTGGTGCCGTCGTCCAGCACGACGCCGGAGCTGAGCTTCAGGAGCTGTGCCTCATCGGCCCGGGGCTGGACGGTGACGCGGTAGAGCTTGGAGATGCCGCCGGACGGATGGGTGACGGCCTGTGCGAAAGCGCCGTCGTTGGTCATCAGCAGCAGGCCCTCGCTGTCCTTGTCGAGACGGCCCACGGGGTACAGGCGGGCCGGGATGTCGGCCACCAGCTCCATGACCGTCTTGCGGCCCAGCTCGTCGCTGGCGGTGGTGACATAGCCGCGGGGCTTGTACAGAGCCAGATAGTACATCTGCTGGTTCTTCTGGATATAGATGCGCTCGTCGTCCACATGGAGGACGTCGCGGTTGGGGTCCATCTTGTCGCCCACCTTCACGGGGTGGCCGTTGACCTTCACGCGGCCCTCGGCGATGATCTGCTCGGCGGCGCGGCGGGAGCACAGGCCCTGCTCGCTCATGATTTTCTGAATGCGTTCTTCTGCCATGATAAAATCTCCTTGTGCGCCTCCCGGCGCTCAAATAGGGCTGTGGCAAAACCTCTCCGTCACGCCTGCGGCGTGCCACCTCCCCTATCGAGGGGAGGCCTTGGCATTTCGAAAAGCTTCATCTCTTCGCCAGAGGCTCCCCTCGGTAGGGGAGCTGTCTGCGAAGCAGACTGAGAGGTTAATTACAGCAACCTCAGTATCAAAACTGCGGGTCGGAAGTCCGCAGTTACGGCGTAGGTTAAAGTTTACTCTGCTGCGGGAGCGGCAGGCGCAGCGGCGTCCTTCTTCTCCTCTTTCTTCAGCAGAGCGCTGACCTTGTCCACCAGCTCGGGCAGCATGGTCAGGGCGCGGTCAACGGTGTTGGAGCCGTCGGACAGCTGGATGGTGCGCACGCAGCCGTCCTTCACCACCAGAAAGGCCACCGGCTGGATGTTGACGCCCGCGCCGGAGCCGCCGCCGAACAGGTCCTTGTTGGCGGCGTTCTTGCCGTCGAAGTCGGTGCCTGCGGAAGCAAAGCCGAACGAGATGCGGGACACCGGCAGGATGGTGGTGCCGTCGTCGGTCTTGATGGGCTTGCCGATGATGGTGTTGGAATCAGCCATCTGGCGGATCTTGTCCATCGTGACGTTCATTAAACCTTGAATCGGATGCTCAGCCATAAAATCGGCCTCCTACTATTATTTTCCGGGAAAACTCCCTCTGGATAGGAGTATACACCATACGTTATTATTGTAACACACTTTATAGGAAGACGTCCAGCACTTTTTCGCGCCAGAACTCATACAAAACGCGCAGAGCGGCCGCGACGATGAAGAGCAGCCTTGCGCTGAGGCGGAACGACACCCGGTCGGCCACCGTCGGCTCGGCACTGCCGAAGTCCGGCAGGATGCGCAGCTCGTCGAAATCGAGGTAGACGAAGCGGTCGATGACGCCGAGGGACGGGTAGAGCCATGCGTTCAGCCTGCCGTAGGCGCGGGCAGCTTCGGCGGGGTCTTCGCCCCGGACGCCGAGGCAGACCCGGATCTTGGTGACGCGCAGCGAGCCGAAGACGGCTTTCGTCAGCCGCCCGGCACCCCGCAGGATGGTCACGAGGATGTTCAGCGTCAGCTTCGCCTTCCCGCGCGGAGCGGTCTCCTTTTTCGGTCTCTTCGCCTCTTTTGCGGCGGCTTTCTTCCGTTTGCGCTCTTCGCGGCGGGCGCGGAGCTTCGCTTTCAGTTTTCCCCAGAAGCCTTTCGGTTCTTCGGCTCCGGCGGGCTTTTCCGGCGCAGGCCACTGGAACACCGGCAGGGTGAACCCAAGCGCACCGGCCCGGACGGTCAGGACGCCGCCCTCCCAGCAGACATCCGCGCACAGCGGGCAGAGCAGGACGAGGGCCAGCAGCACCAACAGGATCAGGAGCAGGACGCCTGCGATCTTCAGCAGGGTCAGCAGCAGCCAGCCCAGAGCCATCAGGACTCCCATCATGTCGCCGCCTCCCCTTCCCGATCTCCGCGCACCGGCGGCAGGTCCGCCAGCGAGGAAAGGCCGAAGCACCGCAGGAAAACGTCCGTGGTGCGGAAGCTCACCGGGCGGCCGGGCAGGTCGAGACGGCCCGCCTCCTCGATGAGGCCCTTCTGCAGCAGTCCGCTGACGCTGGACGAGGAGTCCACGCCGCGCACCTGTTCGATGAAGGCGCGGGAGACGGGCTGGTTGTAGGCGATGACCGTCAGCGTCTCCATGGCCGCCGGGCCGAGAGGCACCGAGCGCCGGGCGTCCAGCAGACGGCGGATGCAGTCGGCCCACTCGGTCCTGGTCGCCAGCTGCCAGCGGGTGTCCAGATGGAGCAGGCAGAGGCCGGAGTCCTCCCGGGCGTAGCGGACCCGCAGCTCTTCCAGCGCGGTCTCCACCGTGGTCTGGGGCAGCTGGACGGCGGCGGCAAGCTTATCGGCGCTCACCGGGTCGCCCGCCGCAAAAAGCATCGCCTCTACGGCGGCTTTTATCTGTTTCTGGTTCATTCTTCCTCCTTTGCCCTTTCACGGGGCAGGCGTCCGCGCTGCATGGTCAGCTCTCCCTTGGGGCCGAGGGCGACACGTCCGCCGCGCACCAGTTCCAGCAGGGCCAGAAAGGTAGCCACATTGGTGCTTCGGCTCTGGCTGCGGGCGAAAAGCTGGCTCATCCGGGCCGCGCCGCCCGCGATGAGGCGGCGCAGGATGTACACCACCCGGCTGCTCACCGACACCTGCGGGGCTGTCACCAGCGGCTCAAAGACGGCCTGGGTCGGCATCCGCCGGACAGGCGCACGGCCCATCAGGCTCTCCCAGCAGTCGGCCAGCACCTGAGGCAGATGGTTGAGGGCGTAAGTCTCGTCCCGTTCCAGCTGCATCGGCTGTCGGACGAAGGTGGGCGTCGCCTCCGCAGCGGCGCGGAGGGCAGAGGCCATCCGGCGGCACTGGTCGTACTCGATGAGCTGGCCGGTGAGCTCCTGCTTCATCCGCTCGCCCTCGGTGCTCCGGGGCAGCAGCAGATAGCTCTTCATCTCCACGAGGTGGGCTGCCATCTCGATGAAGGAGCTGGAAATGTCGGGGTCTGCGGCCTGCGCGGCCTCCACGGTGCGGGTGTACTGGTCGATGAGCTCGAGGATGGGGATGTTGTGCAGGTCCATCTTGTGCTTTGACACCAGCGCCAGCAGCAGCTCCAGCGGGCCTTCGAACTCTTCCAGATGGAAGGTAAGCTCCTCCGCCATCAGATCACCGCCCCTGCAGACGCATAGTAGGCCGAGTAGGCGATGGTGTCGATGTACTGGGTGCCATTGTCCAGCAGGTCCCACACCACATTGTTCATCACGCTGAGGGGGCCGTCCAGAAAGCCGCCCCAGACCGCCGCCAGCAGGACGATGAGGATGACCCGCTCATACTTCATCATGCCGAAGTAGATGCGCTCGGGCAGCACAGCCAGCAGGACGCGGCTGCCGTCCAGCGGCGGCACCGGGATGAGGTTGAACACCGCGAGGCTCACATCCAGATACACCAAGTATTGCAGGAAGAGCGCCAGAAAAATCGTCGCATCGTTGACGGGCGCCCAATAATAGAGCAGCTTCCAGACCACCATCGCAAGGTAGGCCAGGATGAGGTTCGCCGCCGGGCCGGCCAGCGCCGTGAGGGCCATGCCCTGCTTCGGGTTTTTGAAGTTGCGGGGGTCGGTGGAGACAGGCTTTGCCCAGCCCACGCCCGCGAACACCATGCAGAGCGTTCCCAGCAGGTCGAAGTGGCGGAAGGGGTTCAGCGACAGTCTCCCCTGCTGCTTGGCCGTGGGGTCGCCCAGCAGCCATGCGGCCAGCGCGTGGCCCGCCTCGTGGAAAGGGATGACGGTCAGGGCGGCCAGCACCCGTGCGAGAGTGTAAAACATTCTTGGGGTCATGGTGTTCTCCTGTTTTCTATAAGATATACGAGCTTATTGTACTATTTTTTTCGCCTTTAGACAAGCGTTTGGGCTGCAGACAAAAAAAAGCCGCAAAAAAATCGAAAAGGGACTTGCTTTTTGGCGGCAGTTCTGGTAAAATAGTCAAGCTGATTATTTTGATTCCATACTTCACTGTAGGAGGTGCAAGTACCATGGCTAAGTGTGAATGCTGCGGCAAGGGTGTTACCTTCGGTATCAAGGTCTCCCACTCTCATCGCCGTTCCAACCGTACCTGGAAGCCGAATGTCCGTCGTGTCAAGGCGGTCGTGGAGGGTTCTCCCAAGTATATCTACGCATGCTCCCGTTGCCTGCGCGCTGGCAAAGTCACCCGCGCTGTCTAAGCTGATGCGTATTGCCGGTCACTTTGTCGAGTGGCCGGCTTTTTATTTTATCTCGGAACATGGGAGGAAACAAACGATGGCTCTGCCGAGCGACCCGATCATGCTTTTGAGCGTGGTCAACCTGAAACTGCGCGATTTTTACCCCAGCCTCGACGCCCTCTGCGACGACATGGACGCCGACAAGGACGCCCTGTGCAAGGCACTTTCCGCCGTGGGCTATGCCTACGACGCGGCACGCAATCAATTCATCTGACAGGAGGAGCATTTTCATGATGGAAGGCACTTATTATAAGGAGTGGAGCGCGGTGCTCGACCGCGAGATGGAGTTCAAGGTCTACGGCCACGGCGGTGTGCCGGTGCTGGCACTGCCCGCCCGGGGCGGCCGCTTCTACGACTGGGAGAACAACGGGATGCCCGACGCAGCGGCCCGTCTGCTGCACGAGGGCAAAATCCAGCTCTTCTGCGCCGACAGCATCGACGGTGAGAGCCTGCTGGCCGGCAATGAGTCTCCCCGCCGCCGGGCCGAGATGCAGGAGAAGTATTTCGTCTACCTCACCAGCGAGTTGGCCGCGCGCATCGCGGAGCTGAATGCCCCCGAGCGCAAAGAGAAGCCCCTCATCTGGTGCGTGGGCGTGGACACCGGCGCCTATCAGGCTGTCCAGTGCCGCCTGCGCCGTCCCCGGACCTTTGCGGGTGCAATGGGCCTCTCCGGCCTCTACGATATGGGCCGCTTCCTCGGCAGCGCAGAGGACGACCTCGTCCTCCGCAGCAGCCCCCTCGCCGCTCTGCACAAGAACGGCATCTGCGACAGGAATGTTCTGTCCAGGGCCGAGGAGAACAGCCTGCTGCTCTGCGTGGGTCAGGGCGGCTATGAGGGCGATGCCCTCGCCGACACCCAGGCTCTGGCCGACACCCTGAGCGAAGTCGGCTTCCCCTGCCACCTCGAAGTCTGGGGCGGCGACGTCTCCCACGACTGGTACTGGTGGGGCAAGGAGTTCGGGATGTTTGCCGAGCGTCTGTTCGGCTGAGCGCAAGGAGGATGCGGGATGTCTGAATTCATCGTCGGCGCACGGGGCCACGATTTTGGCCGTCACAGCGTGGAAGAACTGCTCCGCTCCATCGGGGACGCAGGGTTTCGCTGCACCCAGCTGGCCTACACCAAGGCCGTGGAGGGCGTCAAGAGCTATGCAGACGTGACCCCTGAGCTGGTGGCCGCCACCAATGCCGCCGTCCGGAAGAGCGGCGTGTCCATCGCCGTGGACGGCACCTACGTTGAGCTGGGCTATGCGGACGAGGACAAGCGCCGCGCCGAGGTGGCGAAGGCCCTGAGTCAGGTGCCGGTGGCAAAGGCTCTCCGCGCCGGCTGCATGGGCAGCGAGACCACCAACATGGCAAAGCAGCCCACCGTCAGCCGCAGGGAAGCGCAGGAAGCGCTCCTTCGCAGTCTGGGCGAGATCCTGCCCGTCTGCGAGGAGCAGGGCGTGCTCTTCGCGGTGGAGTGCGTCTACTACCACGCCATGAACACCCCCGAGGCCGTCAGGATGGTGCTGGACACCATCGCCAGCCCCAACCTGCGGGTCATCTGCGATCTGGCGAACTACGTCGGCCCCGAGAACGCCTCGGTGGACGCACAGCGCCGCCTCTGGGACAAAGTCGGCAGCTGGTACGGCGACAAGATCGTGGCCGTCCACTTCAAGGGTCAGAGCTTCAAGCCCGACGGCACCCTCTACTCCACCAGCCTCGAGGACTCCTGTGTGGACTACAAGGGCGGCTTCGAGATGCTGCGTACTCTGCCCCAGCCCCTCCTTCCCGTCCTGCGGGAAGAGGCTGTCCCGGCCCGCGCCGCCAGCGATATTGCGTTCATGAAGAGCTTTTTCTGAAGCTTCTGAAATAAAAATAAGAGGCTGCTGGCCTCAACCTCTCCGTCACGGCTTCCGCCGTGCCACCTCCCCTATCGAGGGGAGGCTTTGGCATCGCAGAAAGCTTTTCCTCTTCGCCAGAGGCTCCCCTCGGTAGGGGAGCTGTCTGCGAAGCAGACTGAGAGGGTGATCAGCAGCCTCTTTTTGTTTAATCCGTATCGTATTCCACGCCGCCCTGCGCGGCATCCCCGCCGGCGGGCGTCCCGGTATCCGAAGGCGCTTCCGGTCCCGCCGGGGCATCGGCGGGGACATCCCCCGCGATACGAAGCTCGACCGTGGTGCCCACCTCCACCATCGTTTCAGCTTCCACGCTGGCCCAGACGACACAGCCTACAGCCTCCGAGCCATCATTATCCACCGTAGAGCAGGTGGCGTTCAGCCCCTTGGCGGCCAGCTCCTGCACGGCGCTGTCCTGCGTCTGGCCGATGACGTCGGGCATCTCTATCATCTGGGGGCCCCGGCTGACCACGAGGCTGATGGTGTCTCCCTTCTGGACGACCTCGCCCGCCTCCGGCATCTGCCGGATGATGCGGCCCTTCTCCACCGTGTCGCTGTATTCCAGCGTGACGTAGAAGAGATACTCGTCGATATAGATGCGGTTGTTGCGCACCTCGGCGTCATAGTCGCGGCCCACGAGATCCGGCGTCAGGGTGACGTTTTCGTTCACCGGCTCACTTGCCGGCTCACTTGCCGCCTCGCTGACGGACTCCGGAGCGGTCACCTCCGGCGGCTTCTCGCTCTGATGGCTCAGCAGACCCCAGAGGGTCAGCAGGATGAGGACGCCGAGCAGAATGACGATGCCCGCCAGAAGATTCCGGACGCTCAGCAGCTCAGCCTTCGCGGGCGCTTTCGGCTCCTGCGGCGCGGGGGCGGGCGGGTCCAGCGCTTCCATGCTGCGGGACAATTCCTCCGCATACTCCCGCTCCGAGAGGGCGCGGAAAAGCTGCTGCACCGTCTGGATGCGCTCCACCGGCTTGAGCCGGAGGCCCAGATACAGCGTCTCGGAGACGTAAGCCGGCACCGACGGCGTCACCGTGCGGGCCTTGGGGTTGGAGTCGGAGACGAGGCGCTGTGCCGCCGGGACGGGGCTCAGCCCGCAGACCATCCGGTAGAACACCGCCGCGAGGCTGTATTCGTCGGTGTAGCGGCCCTCGAACTCGGCGGTGGAATACTGCTCCGGGGCGGAATAGCCCTCGTACAGCTGCTCGTGGAGGCCGCTGCCCGCCGTGCGCAGACCCACCGTCGCGTAGCCGGTGAGCCGGGCGCGGCCATTGTCCATGATGCGGATGTTGGCCGGGCAGATGCCCCGGTGTACGAGGCCCACCTGATGCATGGCCTCCACCCCGTTGAACACCGGTTCCAGCATGGCGCAGGCCTGCTGGGGCGTCACGGTGCCGTGCTCCTCCAGCCACTTCTGGAGCGGACAGCCGCCGGGGTTCTCCATGACGGCGTAGACCGTGTTGTTCTCTTCGAAAACATCCAGCACGGCCTCCAGGCCGTTGGCCGGGGTGATGCGCTGGATGAAGCGGTAGAGGTCGGCAAAATCCATCCGGGTGGTCTTGAACAGCACCTCGCTGCCCGGCTTCGGGCGGAGGATGCAGTCCCTCCCCCGCTCTGCCGCCAGCGTCAGGGGCATATACTCCTTGATGGTCACCCGGAAGGGGCCGTTGTTCTCCACGCCCCGGTAGAGGATGCCCTCGCCGTCCACGCTCTGGATGTCACCCACGGTATACCGGCCTGCCAGCACAGTGCCTGCCGGAAGACTGCCCGACGGGTTGCGCCCTGCAAGCTCCCGGCCGCAGTGGGGACACTGCTCCTCCCCTGCTTCCAGCTCCTGCATACAATATGGACAAATGCGTCGTTGCTCCATGTCGGCCCCTCCCCGTGATGTTTTGTTCTGTATCTGATATGGGCCTGTCTTTTTATTTTCCATGCCCCAGCAGGCACACCCTGAATGTCCCGAAAATGATTTTCCAGTCCACCCAGAAACTGCGTTCCTGTATATATTTAATGTCCAGGTCCATCCACTCCTCGAAGGACAGATCGTTCCGGTGCGGCGCGATCTGCCAATAGCAGCTCAGGCCCGGTGTCACATACAACCGCTGCTTCTCATACTCCCCATACTGTTCCACCTCGCGGGGCAGGGCAGGACGCGGGCCAACGATGCTCATATCACCCTCCAGGACGTTCCAAAGCTGCGGCAGCTCATCGAGACTGGTTTTGCGGATAAACCTTCCCACACGGGTAATGCGCGGGTCGTCCTTGATTTTGAACACCGGGCCGTTCATTTCGTTCTGCTTCAGCAGATCGTCCAGCTTTGCTTCCGCATTCGGACACATGGAGCGAAACTTGTAAAGCTTGAACGGTTTGCCATCTCGTCCAATACGCTCCTGCGAAAAAACAGGCCCGGCAGAGGGGTCATCTACCACGACAGCGACCGCTGTTGCCAGCATCACCGGCAATAGCACCACCAGCGCCAGTGCCGATAAGACCACATCCTGTGCTCGACGCCCAACCCAATATAACCGATGCTCCCGCAGATTCTGCTTTCGGTCGATAACGACCGGCTTCTCGATCCCAACCGCACTTGCTGACATTCCGCATACCTCACTTACGCTCCGATGGGTCCTTCCATCAACACTTTCGAAATTGCGATTTCTGCTTTTATCGTTCCTCTGAGCTTTTTCTTTCGGAGCCGCAACCCCTGCCCATTTTCATATGATAGTGTATTATCTTATTAATTTTATCATAATTTACCCATTACTTCAATAGTTTTCCTCTCAAGCAGATCCCCTTTCTATCGCTGCCGATCTGTTTTCCTCTTTGCTTTATTCAATCGTATCTTTCTTTTTTATCGCAGGCCGCCATAAAACAACAAAGCCGCTTTCTGTGCCTCACAGCACAAAAAGCGGCTTCATTACATCCTTATTCAGGTCTGCGGAGCATTATTCCGGCAGGTCCTCTTCGTTCTCGAGGCTGTGCCAGACGTTCTGGACATCATCGTTATCCTCGAGGGCATCCAGCAGCTTGCCCATCAGCTTGAGCTGATCGGGGTCGGTCAGGCGGGTGGTGGTCATGGGAACCATGGCCAGGTCGTCGGAGAGGATCTCGTAGCCCTTCTCCTCCATTGCCTTGACGACAGCGGAGTAGTTCTCGGGGTCGGTGGTGATCTCAGCGGCATCTTCGCCTGCATCGAAGTCCTCAGCACCGGCATCCAGGGCGTCCATCATAGCCTCGTCGGCATCCTTGTCTTCCAGAGAGATGTCGATGACGCCCTTCTGGCTGAACAGGAAGCCCACGCAGCCCATAGCGCCCAGGTTGCCGCCGTTCTTATCGAAGTAGTGGCGCAGGTCAGCAGCGGTACGGTTGCGGTTGTCGGTCAGGGTCTCGACCATGACCGCCACGCCGCCGGGGCCGTAGCCCTCGTAGGTGATCGCCTCGTACTCGGTCTTATCGCCGCCCTCGGCCTTCTTGATGATACGCTGGATGTTATCGTTCGGCACGCTCATACGCTTTGCCTTGGCGATCAGGTCAGCCAGCTTGCTGTTGGAAGCGGGGTTGGGGCCGCCGGTACGGACGGCAACGCTGATCTCGCGGCCGATCTTGGTAAAGACCTTTGCCTTTGCGCCGTCCGTCTTCTCCTTCTTGCGCTTGATATTGTTCCATTTGCTATGTCCAGACATGGAAAAGAGCCTCCTGTATTTTATCAGTGATCTCCGCCTGCGGGCAGACGGGCTGTGGTCGCCCGCATTGTGGCAGCACACAAAATCTAACTCTGTTATTTTATCACAACAGCCACCGGCGTTCAAGCCTTGTACCGATGGTTTTCCGGTTTATTCTGCCAAAAACTACGTTTTACAGCAGACGGAGTGCCTTGGGATAATGGTTTTTGACCCTGCCGCCGGACACCTTGCCGCCTCCCAGCGGCCAGCCGTCCACCGTCACGCAGCACCAGCCGTCGGCAGCGGTGTGAGCTTCTATCTCCCGGCCGGAGAGATATTCCACGGTTCGGGAGTCGGCGAGGGTCAGTTCCTCACGGTTCCGGCAGAGCGCGCCAAAAGCCGTGAACAGATGATGTTCCGGCACGAAGCGCCCCTTCTGCACACTGCCCACGAAGACGCCTGCACGCAAAACGTGAAGATTCGTCTGCGGGAAAGCCGCCGGCAGCAGGACGCCGCCGCCATGCACCACGGCAGGGCGCTTTGCCAGCTCCGGGAAATATTCCTCCGCAAACTCCCTCCATGCAGCGAGGCTCTGGGCGGGCGATGCATCCCCTGCCCCAGCCTCCCGGCTGCGGGAGCTGCGGCCCTGCACGGCCTCCCGGCAAGCCCGGCTGTTCTCCCGCCGGGCGCTGCGGGCATCCGCAGGCTTTGCGGCCTTCTGGGGCTTGCCGCCTTTGGATCTCTTGCCTGCCTCGGCGGCAGCGGCCAGCCAGAGCTGTTCTTCGGGGGTGTACTCGCCGGGAGCCGGCAGAGCCCGGGGCGTACCGGCTTTGACGAGCCGGGCCATGAAGTGGCCCTCCCCGCCCTGACAGGGCCAGATGCGGCGCACCCTGCTCACGTCCAGCGGCAGACCGCCGGTGCGGTTGGCCTCGCCCTCGCTGCCGAAGGTGTAGTCCACATGGCCCAGCACATCGGCCAGCGTGAACTCCGGGTGGCGCTGCAGGAATGCGGCCACCTGTCCCTCGTCCTCTTCCGGCGCGAAGGTGCAGGTGGAGTAGACCAGCTCGCCGCCCGGCGCGAGGGCCGCAGCGGCGCTGTCGAGGATGTCCGCGCCCAGCTCTGCGCACTGCTTCACCAGCGCTTCGCAGTGCTGGGCCAGCGCGGCAGGCTCTTTGCGGAACATCCCCTCACCGGAGCAGGGCGCGTCCACCAGAACACGGTCGAAGAACTCCGGCAGGGCCGCCGCGATGCGGGCAGGCGTCTCGTTGAGCACGACGGCGTTGGACACACCCATCCGCTCGAGGTTGCTCTTCAGGATCTCTGCACGGGCCGCGACATATTCGTTGCTCACCAGCAGGCCCTGCCCCTGCAGAGCGGCGGCGAGCTGGCTGCTCTTGCCGCCGGGGGCAGCACACAGATCCAGCACCCGCATCCCGGGCCTGACGCCCAGCAGCGGCGCTGCCGACGAGGCCGAAGGCTCCTGTGAGTAGAAGACACCTGCGTGATGGTAGGGGTGGCGTCCCGGCTTGAAGTCGGGCTGTTCCACCACGAACGCCGCCCTGCAGAAGGGCGAGGGCCGCAGCGGGAAGTCTGCCCGGGCCGCAAATCCTTCCGGCGTG
>ERZ832973.850-NODE-850-length-31187-cov-5.880766_pt1 | contig 31187 bp, 27 predicted proteins | sample MGYA00519950_ERZ832973 | MGnify/ENA primary metagenome ERZ832973 (study PRJEB31850, sample SAMEA3708734) | human gut metagenome | biome: human gut; feature: human-associated habitat; material: faeces | place: China | collected 2014 ... | reverse complement strand
TACAGTGGTTTTACCCACTACAGAAATTATAGAGCCATTATTTCTTGTAGGTTAATTTACGAATTTTTCTTTTAAACGTTTTGGACTGGCTAGTTGGGTTTTGTGGCTCTTTAATTTAGAAATGATTGTTGTTATAATTAGTTCAAGCATAGGAGGATGAATCATGATTGGACCTGTGGAAATGGGTGCTTTGTTGAAAAAAATCCGTTTATCAAAGAATTTGACATTGAAAGAACTTGCTAGTGATTATTTATCAGTATCTTTCCTATCAAAATTTGAACGTGGGGAATCTGATATCTCATTATCTAGATTTTTTCTTTTGTTAGATAAATTGGATGTTAGTATTGAAGAGTTCTATGGTATTTTATCTCAAGATAATCCGACTCATACTGAAAAGTTATTAGAAAGTGCTAGTAAGGCTTATTATCAAAACGATAGTTTATCGTTACAGAAGTACGCTGGAGAAGAGCGTCATAAATTTGAGCTCACACAAGACAAATCATTTCTATATAACAGTATTATGCTAGAATCTTTTTTGGCAAGTGTTTCAAATAAAGAGGTTGATGAAAACAAGGTAAGGGAATTAACAGATTATCTTTTTAGCATTGAACAATGGGGAAAAAGAGAGTTAATCATATTAGGAAATAGTATGTCGTTTATTTCCACCCAGACACTTAATGTTTTGACCAAGGAGATTGTGTATAGAACTAGACTTTTTGGAAATAGCGACTCAAATCAAAGAATCCGAATTAGTCTTCTTATTAATGCAGCTTATGAATTTTTACGACGTGATGAATTAGATTTAGCGAAATACTATTTAGATTTAGTCAATGATAGTGGAATTCCTGAGGTCCTCTTATATGAAAGACATGAGTTGATATTTGTAATGGGGTCTTACTTGATAAAGTCGGGTGAAGTTGCTGAAGGGAGAAAACTAATTGAGGAATGTTTGGCAACTCTTAGAACCTTAGGTGCAGAAAAGTTATTGTTTGCTAAGGAATCAGAGTATCAAGAACTACTCAATTCCACTATATGACAATTTTATAGAATGAGTTAAAAAATAGAATAAACTAAGACCATAGTACGACATCACTATGGTTTTTAATTTTCAATGGATATATGGTATTCCAATGTCTTCAATTTATCCAACTGATTATATACCAAGGTGATTTAGATTGTGAGGAAATCTATGAGAACCTATATTCTTAAATACAAGTATGACAATTTAGTTCATATCTTACTGTTAGCACTGAATGCTGCTATTTTTGTGAGTGCCTCGGTAACCTTAGCTTTAATGACTAATCAGCTGGCATCTAAGCGAATCCAATCTTTTTTAGCTCTATTAGGTCTAGAGGTGGGGCTTTACGTTATTTATTTAGTTTTGAATTATATTATTGCTGTACATCAAACAAAATTAATCCAAAAAATGACTTTGTCTATTCGTCAGTCTTATCTTAGTAAAATTATTCACCATTCTTTTAGTGAATTCAGAAAGACTGATATTGGAGAGCATCTCTCAGTATTAAATAATGATATCCAATTGATTGAATCAAATGGCTTTGCAAGTATTTATACTCTTTGTTCAACAGTATTCACCACTTTGTTTTCAATTATCGCCTTATTAAGTTATGATGTAAGGATTGTTCTGTTAGCCATTTTTTTAACTTTGTGTCTGACTTATCTTCCCAAACCATTTACCAATAAAATGCAGAAATCAATGGAGATATTTTCCAAAGCGAATGAGGAACTTGTTTCTGGGATAAGCGATCAGTTATATGGATATGCGGATGTTTATTACGCCAGTCGTAAACAGATATTTCTTAGACAAGTGAGGTCCATTGTTGAGAAATATATTGTACAAAAAATTATTTTTACAAAAAGAAAGACTAGCACTGAGACGCTGATGGCTTTATTTTCAGTTATCGCCCAGATGTTGATACTTCTTCTAACTGGTTTGTTAATTATTTTTGGAAATGTTACTGTTGGAACCATTGCCTCGGTAGGACAGATATCAGGTAATATTTTTAACTCTCTATCCACTATTAATCAGCTGCAAGTGACCATTAAGTCTGTCGATCCTATCTTAAAAAAATTTCACGATTTTCCAGAGGGTCCAAAGACTTGTATAGCGACAATTCAGGATGTTCATTTTGAGAATGTAAGTTATCATTTTGGAGAGAAGGCTATTTTTGAGGGATTCACCCAAACCTTTAAAAAAGGAGGCAAGTATGCTATTACTGGATGCTCAGGTAGTGGGAAGTCAACCCTGCTTAATATATTCCTAGGCAATCTTAAAGATTACGAGGGAACAATCTTGTTTGGAAAATTGGAGTCAAAAGAGATTGATGAGAACTCAATCGTGTCTAAATGTGCCTATGTTGGGAGTCAAACTCATATCTATAATGATACCTTGAGGAACAATCTAACTCTTTGGAATGAAGTTATTACTGATACGCAGATCAAGGAAGTTCTTGAAAGAGTTAATCTTTTATCTTTCTTAAGTCGTATAGATGAGCAAGTAAGCGACGGTAGCTTTTCGGAGGGTCAAAAACAAAGAATAGGCCTGATAAGAGCGTTTTTAAAAGGAAGTTCTGTTGTGATTTTTGATGAAGCCACTGCAAATCTTGACCATAATAATGCTACTCGTATTGAGCACCTTTTATTAAGTGATCCTAATATCACTTATATCACGGTTACCCACCATCTTATAAAGGGAAATGAACCATATTTTGATAAGATTATTCGTTTGGGAGAGGGGACTGAGTAAATGTTTCATATGATAAATGCTTAGGATTTATTTCAATTTTACTAACGGCAGTCAAAGTGCTATAATGTAAGGGATTGTGAATTTAGCAAGCTTTGCTATTTTCAAAAAAGAAAAAACAAATCAGAGATACAAATCTCTTAGAAGAGGTGAATCCCATGGGACGTAAATGGGCTAATATCGTTGCTAAGAAAACTGCTAAAGATGGTGCAAACTCTAAGGTTTACGCTAAGTTTGGTGTCGAAATTTATGTGGCTGCTAAACAAGGTGAACCAGATCCAGAATCAAACTCAGCTTTGAAATTTGTTTTGGAGCGTGCTAAACAAGCGCAAGTGCCAAAACACGTTATTGATAAGGCCATTGATAAGGCTAAAGGTAACACTGATGAAACTTTCGTTGAAGGACGTTATGAAGGTTTTGGACCAAATGGTTCTATGATTATCGTAGATACTTTGACTTCAAACGTTAACCGTACAGCTGCTAACGTACGTACTGCCTTTGGTAAAAACGGTGGTAACATGGGTGCTTCAGGTTCTGTTTCATACATGTTTGATAAAAAAGGTGTTATCGTTTTTGCAGGTGAAGATGCAGACGCAATCTTTGAACAATTGCTTGAAGCAGATGTAGAAGTTGAAGATGTAGAAGCAGAAGATGGTACTATCACTGTTTATACTGAGCCAACAGATCTTCACAAAGCTTTGGAAGCTCTCCGTGCTAACGGACAAGAAGAGTTCCAAGTGACTGAACTTGAAATGATTCCACAAACTGAGGTTACTCTTGAAGGTGAAGACCTTGAAGTTTTCGAAGGACTTATTGATGCGCTTGAAGCAGACGATGATGTTCAAAAGGTATATCACAACGTAGCAGATATGTAATCTCATTCAGCACTTTCCGTCATAAGGAAAGTGTTTTTATGTGGTCTGTCTAAGGATTTGTCTTGCTTGTCCTGACTTAATCTGATATAGTAGTAGCCAAGTGAATTATTGGAGGAATACGAAATATGAATATGATGCTAGTTTTGGCCATTTATGTGGTCGCAATTGTTGCTTATGTGGCTTTCAGCCGTCGTCGCCAAGCAAAGGCCCAGGAAGATCGTTTTGCAGGTCTTGCTAAGGGTGCTGAAGTTGAAACAATTGGTGGTTTGATTGCTGTTGTTGATGAGATTGATAAAGAGAATAACCGTATCGTTTTGGATGCAGAAGGTGTCTTCTTGACCTTTGATTTGAGTCGTTCAATCATGAAAGTGATTACGCCAGCACCAACTACAGAGACAGCAGAAACAACTAAAAAGACAATTATTGAAGAAGATTCAGCAATTGAGTCTTCTGATGAAAACTAAGATGTGTATTTGAGACTAGGTTAAATCCTGGTCTTTTTGCGTTTTCTAATCTTATCGGTATTAAAAGCTGTTCAGAACCCCTGAAAATGTGGTAAAATAAAGGGTAAACTATATTTAGAGGATATTCCATGTTTAAATTTAGAAAAAAATCTCATCAAGAGGTTCTAGTCAATATTCCCAACCATATTGGCATTATTATGGATGGAAATGGCCGTTGGGCTAAAAAACGTCTACAACCACGTGTGATGGGGCATAAGGCTGGGATGGATGCCTTGCAAAAGGTAACTATCGAAGCGTCACAACTTGGAGTTAAGGTATTGACAGTCTATGCCTTCTCAACTGAAAACTGGTCACGCCCACAGGATGAAGTGAAATTCATCATGAATTTGCCAGTTGAATTTTTTAACAAGTATGTACCAGAATTAGACAAAAACAATGTTCGTATTTTGACAATCGGAGATAACAGTCGTTTGCCTAAGGAGACTTTAGATGCTCTTGAAAAGGCAGTTGAGCAGACGAAACATAATTCCGGTTTGGTTCTTAATTTTGCACTGAACTATGGTGGTCGTGCGGAGATTGTATCTGCTGTTCAAGCGATTGCTAAAGAGGTTGAAGCAGGAAAACTCAGTCCTGAAGCTATTGATGAAGATCTCATTGCTAAGCATTTGATGACAGATAAATTGCCTTACCTCTATCGTGATCCAGATTTAATTATCCGTACGAGTGGCGAGCTTCGTCTTAGTAATTTCTTGCCTTGGCAATCTGCCTATAGTGAGTTTTACTTCACAGATGTTTTCTGGCCAGACTTTGACCAGCAGGGGCTACGTCAAGCCATCTCTGACTACAATAAACGTCACCGTCGCTTCGGTGGTGTCTAGAAAGGACCTCTCATGCAAGAACGTTTAATTGGTGGGGGTGTGGTAGCAGCCATTTTCCTCCCATTGCTCTTTATCGGCGGTCTTCCTTTCCAACTTTTAGTTGGGGCTATGGCCATGGTTGCGGTGTCTGAGATGCTTCGCATGAAGCACTTGGAGATTTTCTCTATCGAGGGTATTTTATCAATGGTGGCAGCCTTTATCTTGGCTGTGCCGATTGATCAGTATTTTATCAGTCTTCCAACAAATGCTAGTGTGACAGGTTTCGCTGTTATTTCATTTTTGATTCTAGCGGGGACAGTCCTTAATAGCGACCATTATTCTTTTGATGATGCAGCTTATCCAATCGCATCTGCCTTTTATGTTGGTTTTGGTTTCCAAAATCTCATTGCGGCACGTTTGGATAGTTGGGAAAAAGTTCTCTTTGCCCTTTTTATTGTTTGGGCAACAGATATTGGAGCTTACCTCTTTGGTCGTCAATTTGGTCAGAATAAGCTATTGCCAAAAGTATCACCAAATAAGACTATTGAAGGCAGTGTCGGAGGTATCTTATCCGCAATCATTGTAGCTCTTATCTTTGGTTTGATTAACCACAGCGTTTATGCCCCTCATAACTTCTTCTGGTTGCTTATCTGTACGATTCTCTTTAGTATCTTTGGTCAATTTGGTGATTTGGTTGAATCAGCTATTAAACGTCACTTTGGCGTTAAAGACTCAGGCAATCTTATTCCTGGGCATGGTGGTATTTTGGACCGTTGTGATAGCTGGATCTTCGTTTTCCCAATCATGCACTTCCTAGGACTTTTTTAAGAGTGGAGGTGTCTAGATGAAAGCTATTATTACCTTTTTACTGATTTTCTGTGTGATTGTCGTCTTCCATGAGTTTGGTCATTTCTTTTTCGCCAAACGCTCAGGGATTTTGGTTCGTGAATTTGCCATTGGTATGGGACCGAAAATTTTTGCACATACAGGTAAGGATGGTACCGTTTATACTATCCGTATCCTCCCTTTGGGTGGTTATGTCCGTATGGCTGGTTGGGGTGAAGATACAACTGAGATTAAAACAGGTAGCCCTGCCAGTCTAACGATTGGATCAGATGGTAAGGTAAGACGTATCAACCTTTCGGATCGCCAGATTGATCAGACGGCTTTACCTATGAACGTCACTGCCTATGATTTGGAGGATAAGTTAACCATTACAGGTCTAGTCCTAGATGAGACCAAGACCTATGAGGTTGATCATGATGCCACTATCGTTGAGGAGGATGGTACAGAACTTCGTATCGCTCCTAAGGATGTCCAATATCAAAATGCAAGCATTTGGGGACGTTTAATGACCAACTTTGCTGGTCCTATGAATAACTTCATTCTTGGGGTGCTTGTCTTTATTATCTTAGCCTTTGTTCAGGGTGGTGTTCAAGATATATCGACCAACCGTATCCAGGTAGCCGATGGAGGCGCTGCTCAGGTGGCAGGCTTGAAAAATGGTGATGCCATCGAGGCTATCAATAAGGACAAGGTTACTGATTGGGACAGCTTGAAGGAAGCATTGACAGAGAATACCCAAAAATTCTCCAAAGGTGACAGCCTTTCTGTGACAGTTAAGAGAAGTAACGGTCAGGAAGAAACAATCTCTGTTAAACCTCAGGAGAACCAAGGTAGCTACTTTTTGGGTGTTTCTCCTGCTTTAAAAACAGGTCTTAAAGATAAGATTTTTGGTGGTTTCCAAATGGCTTGGGAAGGGGCCTTCAAAATTCTCGTAGCACTTAAAGGGCTTATCACCAACTTTAGTTTGAATAAACTTGGTGGACCGGTTGCTATGTTCCAGATGTCTGCCCAGGCTTCAGAAAATGGCTTGATTTCCATTCTTAACCTTATGGGGATGCTCTCAATTAACCTGGGAATTTTCAATCTTATCCCAATTCCAGCCCTTGACGGTGGAAAAATTGTTATGAATATTATTGAAGCCATTCGTCGTAAACCACTTAATCAAGAAATTGAAAGCTATATTACACTTGCAGGTGTTGCTATCATGGTTGTTCTTATGATTGCAGTCACTTGGAATGATATTATGCGTGCTTTCTTTTAATTAGAAACAAAGAAACGAAAGGAAGTCTAAGGGACTTGAGCCAAGGGCCAGCCTCCTTAGTATGTAAATGATGAAACAAAGTAAAATGTTGATTCCAACACTTCGTGAAATGCCAAGTGATGCTCAAGTTATCAGTCATGCCCTTATGGTACGTGCGGGTTACGTGCGTCAGGTTTCTGCTGGTATTTATGCTTATATGCCATTGGCAAATCGTGCTATCGAGAAATTCAAAACCATCATGCGTGAGGAGTTTGAAAAAATCGGTGCGGTTGAAATGTTGGCGCCAGCGCTTTTGACAGCAGATTTGTGGCGTGAGTCAGGCCGTTATGAAACTTACGGTGAAGACCTTTATAAACTTAAAAACCGTGATAAATCTGACTTTATCCTCGGTCCAACTCACGAAGAAACGTTTACAGCCTTGGTTCGTGATGCGGTTAAATCATACAAACAATTGCCACTTAATCTCTACCAAATCCAATCAAAATACCGTGATGAAAAACGTCCTCGTAATGGTCTTCTTCGTACACGTGAATTTATCATGAAGGATGCCTATAGTTTCCACCAAAACTATGAAGATTTGGATGTAACCTATGAAGACTACCGTAAAGCTTATGAGGCTATCTTTACACGTGCTGGCCTTGAATTTAAGGGTATCATCGGTGATGGTGGCGCCATGGGTGGTAAGGATTCTCAAGAATTCATGGCGGTCACTCCTGAGCGTACAGATCTCAACCGTTGGGTAGTTCTTGACAAGTCAATTGCTTCATTGGATGAGATCCCAGAAGATGTCATGGAAGAAATCAAGAAAGAATTGACATCATGGTTGGTATCTGGTGAAGACACAATTGCCTACTCTACAGAGTCAAGTTATGCAGCTAACCTTGAGATGGCAACAAACGCTTACACACCAGCGACTAAGGTTGTGACTCAAGAAGAAGTGACTCGTGTTGAAACACCAGATTGCAAGTCAATTGATGAAGTTGCTGCTTTCTTGAATGTTCCAGAAGAACAAACCATCAAGACTTTGCTTTTCATTGCAGATGATGAACCAGTGGTGGCTCTTCTTGTCGGTAATGATCAGGTTAACGATGTGAAGTTGAAAAACTACCTTGCTGCTGATTTCCTTGAACCAGCTACAGAAGATGAAGCACGTCAAGTCTTTGGCGCTAACTTCGGTTCTCTTGGTCCAGTTAACCTTCCTGAAAATGTTCGTATCGTTGCGGACCGTAAGGTTCAAGACGTGGCTAATGCGGTCGTTGGAGCCAATGAAGATGGTTACCACTTGACAGGGGTTAACCCAGAGCGTGACTTCAAGGCAGAATACGTGGATATTCGTGAAGTTAAAGAGGGTGAAATTTCACCAGATGGTCAAGGTGTCCTTCAGTTTGCGCGTGGTATCGAGATTGGTCATATCTTTAAACTTGGGACACGTTACTCTGAAAGTATGGGGGCTAATGTTCTTGATGAAAATGGCCGTGCTGTTCCAATCATTATGGGATGTTACGGTATCGGTGTTAGCCGTATCTTGTCAGCTGTAATCGAACAACATGCACGTCTCTTTGTTAACAAGACACCAAAAGGTCAATACCGCTATGCATGGGGAATTAACTTCCCTAAAGAATTGGCTCCGTATGATGTTCACTTGATTACAGTTAACACTAAGGATGAGGAAGCCAATGCTTTGACAGAACGTTTGGAAGCTGCTCTTATGGCTGAAGGCTATGATGTCTTGACAGATGATCGTAATGAGCGTGTTGGTTCTAAATTCTCTGACAGTGACCTTATCGGACTTCCGATCCGTGTGACAGTTGGTAAAAAAGCCAGCGAAGGTGTTGTCGAAGTTAAAATCAAGGCAACAGGTGATACTATTGAAGTTAATGCCGATAACTTGATTGAGACACTTGCTATCTTAACAACAGAACAAAATGCTTAATATAAAAAATCTTTTCTTGCAGGAGCAAGAAGAGATTTTTCTTTTGTAGTGACAATGATAAATTGAGAGAAAAGAGAGTAAATTCCAATTTGACAGAATTGTCTAAATAGTGTAAACTTAAAACTATCATAACTACGGAGGCATCACATGCTTAACAAAGCGACCCATTTGGGAAATCTTAAAGCTTTTTATTACTTTAGTTTCTTTAGATAGGACGTTTGTGTTTCAGGATACAAGCGTCAGTCAGTTTGTATCTATGAAGCTAAAGCATTTTGTGATGGATTAGCCGATTAGATGAATAGGTCTAACCGGTGACATAAGCTAGCCTGTGCTAGTCAAGATGCATAAAACCAGTTGGGCCTGTCCTAACTGGTTTTTTTCATACCGTGGTCTATTTTTAATTTTCTTTTGACTCTATCATCTCGGAAAAAAGATGACAGAAAATTGGAAATAGATAGAATAAAAATAGAGGTATACAAGATGAAGAAATTCTTGGTCAGTATGATGGCTGTTATCACAGCTGTCCTCTTAGTAGCATGTTCCAATGCTTCTAATAAAGATTTGGTTCACGTCGGTGTGCTCCAATATGTGGAACATCCTTCCTTGTCAGCGACCCGTAAAGGGTTCATTGAAGAACTTAAAGAGGAAGGTTACGTCGACGGTAAGAACATCAAAATCGATTATCAGAATGCACAAGGAGATCAGTCTAACTTGCAGACGATTTCTCAGTCGCTTATTGAAGATAATGATGTCATGTTGGCTATCGCAACTCCAGCAGCCCAGTCTTTGAGTAGTTTGACAAAGGACAAGCCAATTCTCTTTACAGCTGTTACAGATCCAGTTTCAGCTAAATTGGTTAAGTCTATGGACAATGTTGGAGGAAATGTGACAGGGACAAGCGACATGTCACCAATCAACAAACAAGTTGAGTTGTTGAAAAAGGTCCTTCCAAACACTAAAAAAGTTGGGATTATGTACACGACCAGTGAGCGTAACTCAGAAGTTCAGGTTGAAGAAGCCAAGAAATACTTCAAGGAAGCTGGTATTGAAACGGTTATCAAAGGAATTTCATCAACCAATGATATCCAAGATACAGCCAAGAGCTTGATGAGTCAGACCGAAGTCATCTTCATCCCAACTGATAATACCATTGTTAGTGCTATTAATACCTTGGTAGATCTTTCTAAAGAGACTAAGGTTCCAGTTGTTGGTAGTGACGCTGGTAGTGTAGAAAAAGGTGTCCTATTCACTTATGGAACCAACTATGAAGCGCTTGGACGTCAAACAGGTAAGTTGGCAGGCCGTGTTCTCCGAGGTGAGAAGATCAAGGATGTCGATGCCGAGTATCCTAAAACACTTAATGTTGTAGTAAACCATGACATGGCTAAAGAACTTGGTATTGATGTTTCTAGCATTAGTGACGAGGAATCTAAAGCATCAACACAAGATGACAAACCAATTGCTAAAAAAGATAAGGGTGTCATTAAGCTTAAGGTCAATAAGTCTTCTAAAAAAGGATTTTCAAATGTGGTGCTAACAGCCATTTCTCAGGGGCTTCTCTGGGCTATTATGGCTATTGGGGTCTTCATTACCTTCCGTATTTTGGACCTTGCTGATTTGACAGCTGAGGGGGCCTTCCCACTTGGTGCTGCTACGACAACTATCATGATTATCCGTGGGATTAACCCAATCTTTGCGACTCTAGGTGGTTTTGTAGCTGGTATGCTTGCTGGAGCGGTGTCTGGCTTTATGCATACGAAAATGAAGATACCAGCACTCTTAACAGGGATTATTACCTTAACAGGGCTCTATTCAGTTAACCTTTTGGTTCTTGGCAGTGCCAATGTCTCTCTTTCAGGACATAACACGCTTGTGACTATGGTGATGGATCTTGGTCTATCTAAGCTGAATGGTGTGATTCTATTAGGACTGATTTTTGTTAGTCTGGTAGTACTTATGTTGGTTATTCTCCTTAATACACAGGTTGGACTTGCTCTTCGTGCAACAGGTGATAACCTTGCCATGGGTGAAGCTAATGGTATCAAGGTTGACCGTATGAAGATTCTTGGCTATATGATTTCCAATGGTTTGATTGCCCTATCAGGTGCCCTCCTAGCTCAAAACAATGGCTATGCGGATATGAATATGGGTACTGGTACAATCGTAAATGGCTTGGCTGCAATCATCTTGGCTGAGGTTATCGTCAAGTATCTACCGCTTGGCAAACGCCTCTGGTCAATTGTTGTAGGAGCTGTTCTCTACCGTTTGGTCTTGGTTATTATCCTTGCCATGAATGTTGATGCTCAGATGTTGAAATTGGCTTCAGCCATCTTACTTGCTATCATCCTTTATGTGCCAGAAGTACGACAAAAATTGAAAATCAGACCTAACAAATCCTTGACTCCAGGAGGTGACAAGTAATGGCTTTACTTAGTTTACAACAGATTCATAAAACCTTTGAAAAAGGCACGGTCAATGAAAATCACGTCCTTCGTGGTTTGGATCTCGACATTGAACAGGGAGATTTTATCTCCGTTATTGGGGGAAATGGTGCTGGTAAATCAACCTTGATGAATTCAATTGCTGGTGTTCTTAGCATTGATGAGGGGGATATCTTGTTGGAGGGGCAATCTATTAAGAAAGCATCTGTAGATGAGCGCTCTAAAGATATTAGTCGTGTTTTCCAAGATCCTCGAATGGGGACAGCGACAAACCTTTCTATCGAAGAAAATATGGCTATTGCCTATCGTCGTGGTAAGAAACGTAGCTTCTTTAAAAAGTCTATCACTGAAAGCGAACGTCAAGTCTTCAAGGAAGCCTTGGTAGATCTTGGTCTTGGTCTTGAGAATCGTATGAAGACCGATGCTAATTTCTTGTCAGGTGGACAACGTCAGGCCTTGACACTTGCTATGGCAACCTTAGTGCGTCCGAAAATCTTGCTTTTGGATGAACACACAGCAGCACTAGATCCTAAGACAAGTGACATGGTCATGAATTTGACACGTAAGATTGTTGAAGAACAAGAATTGACAACTCTTATGATTACCCATAATATGGAACATGCTATCGAATATGGGAACCGTCTAGTCATGCTCTATCATGGTAAAATCGTCGTCGATGTGCGAGGTGAAGAAAAGAAAAATCTCACTGTTGCAGAACTTATGGACCTCTTCCACAAAAATAGTGGACAAGTCCTCAATGATGATGCCTTGGTGCTCGGTTAACAAACAAAAAAAGAAACTATCCAAAGTTCAGATTTTGGGTAGTTTTTTCTTGACTATTTTTGACCAAGTGCTAAAATAAATATATGGATTAGCACTCGTGGTTTATGAGTGCTAAAAATAACGTTTCACACGTTACTAATAATAAATAACATTTGGAGGTAATTGGTATGGCATTGAAACCATTGGGTGATCGTATCGTTGTCCGTTTTGAAGAAACAGAAGAAAAAACAGCTAGTGGCTTTGTATTGGCAGGAGCCAGTCATGAAGCTACAAAAACTGCTGAGGTTTTGGCAGTAGGTGAAGGAATCCGTACTCTTACTGGTGAATTGATTGCACCTAGTGTTGCAGCAGGCGATAAAGTTCTTGTTGAAAATGGTGCAGGTGTCAATGTTAAAGACGGAGATGATTCCGTTTCAATTATCCGTGAAGCAGATATTTTAGCGGTCCTAGCCTAGGTCTATGCTAATCAGATATAAAGTAAGATAAAGAAGGAGTAACTATGGCAAAAGATATTAAATTTTCATCAGATGCACGCGCAGCAATGGTCCGTGGTGTTGATACTTTGGCTGATACAGTTAAGGTAACGCTTGGTCCTAAAGGTCGTAACGTGGTTTTGGAAAAAGCTTTTGGCTCACCTCTTATCACTAATGATGGTGTGACAATTGCTAAAGAAATTGAACTCGAAGATCACTTTGAAAATATGGGTGCTAAGCTTGTCAGCGAAGTGGCTTCAAAAACTAATGATATTGCCGGTGACGGAACAACTACAGCCACTGTTTTGACACAGGCTATCGTCCGTGAAGGTCTTAAAAATGTAACGGCTGGTGCTAATCCAATCGGTATCCGTCGTGGGATTGAAGCAGCTGTAGCTACAGCCGTGGAAGAGCTTAAAGCCATTGCACAACCAGTTGCTAATAAAGAAGCTATTGCCCAAGTCGCAGCGGTTTCATCACGTTCTGAAAAAGTTGGTGAATACATTTCAGAAGCTATGGAACGTGTGGGTAATGACGGTGTTATCACTATTGAAGAGTCACGTGGTATGGAGACTGAACTCGAAGTGGTTGAAGGTATGCAGTTTGACCGTGGTTATCTTTCTCAGTACATGGTTACTGATAATGAAAAGATGGTCGCTGACCTTGATAATCCATTTATCCTTGTGACTGACAAGAAAATTTCAAATATCCAAGATGTCCTTCCACTCTTGGAAGAAGTGCTTAAGACAAGTCGTCCACTCTTGATTATTGCTGATGATGTGGATGGTGAAGCTCTTCCTACACTTGTTCTTAACAAGATTCGTGGAACTTTCAATGTTGTTGCTGTTAAGGCGCCTGGCTTTGGTGACCGTCGTAAAGCGATGTTGGAAGACATTGCCGTATTGACAGGAGCAACTGTCATTACTGAAGATCTTGGTCTTGAACTTAAGGATGCAACTATGGCAGCACTTGGTCAAGCTTCGAAAGTAACTGTGGATAAAGATAGCACAGTTATCGTTGAAGGTGCAGGAAGCACAGAAGCGATTGCTAACCGTGTTAACCTCATCAAGTCTCAATTGGAAACAACAACATCTGAATTTGACCGTGAAAAACTTCAAGAACGTTTGGCTAAATTGTCAGGTGGGGTTGCAGTTGTTAAGGTTGGTGCGGCCACTGAAACAGCCCTTAAAGAAATGAAACTTCGTATCGAAGATGCCCTTAACGCTACTCGTGCCGCTGTTGAAGAAGGTATCGTAGCAGGTGGTGGTACAGCCCTTGTTAACGTCATTGCTAAGGTTGCTGAACTTGATCTTGAAGGTGACGACGCTACAGGACGTAACATTGTCCTCCGTGCCTTGGAAGAACCAGTTCGTCAAATTGCTTATAACGCTGGTTATGAAGGTTCAGTTATCATCGATAAATTGAAGAACAGCCCAGTTGGTACAGGCTTTAACGCTGCTAACGGTGAATGGGTAGATATGGTTGAAGCAGGAATTATCGACCCTGTTAAGGTCACACGTTCTGCCCTCCAAAATGCTGCTTCTGTAGCTAGTCTTATCTTGACAACTGAAGCAGTCGTTGCCAACAAACCTGAACCAGAAGCTCCAGCAGCACCAGCTATGGATCCAGGAATGATGGGTTACTAAGAGTTTAAAAAGCAAAAGAAAAAACCTAGGAAAAGTAGAGAAACTTTTTCTGGGTTTTCTTTTTATCAATTATTTGTTGTTAATTACTGAAAAGGGTTAAATGTACCAGAACTTCCTTGTTGACCTGCCATTTGCATCATCATTTGTTGCTGCTTGATACGATCTGCTTCCTTATTCATATTGATAGAAACAACAAGAAGGATGATCCAACCGATGAATGTCCAGTTTAGGAGGATAGATAAGACAAAGATTAGCCATTTCTTGTCTGTTTTATTAAGGAGGGCTGGTAAGATAATAAGTGCTACAAAAGGTAAAGAAAAAATTAGGAGGAAGAGTGCTGAGGGTAATGTTGCCCCAACTTCATCGCTAGCAACTCCAATTAAATATATTCCGAGGGACCAGATGATAAATGGAATATCAGCGACGGCTAACATGATGAGGTTTGTTTGGGATTTCTTTTCTGGCCTCTTCCAAGTTTCGTTTAGATTTTTACCTGCTTGTTGGAAAGTTTCACCAGTTTGATTCGCAAATTGGTGAATAGTCTGACTGGCTGTTTCTACAACAGGTTTAACTTGTTCCTGGAAGGTCTTTGATTGATTTTCTTGAGCTAGGTTAGTCGCTTGAAAAGTCCCTTCTTCGTTTACCGTAGAGTTAGTGAGTGGCTCTTCAGCGACGTCATAGCTGTCAACATCATTTTCGGTAGTTTCTACAACTTCTGTTGATGGTGCAGGTTCTGTAGGCTCAACACCTTCTGAGTCTTGCTTAGTTTCTACAGTGTCTTTTTGTGGGACAGGTTTTGTTATTTCGACAGTTTGTTTGGGAGTTTCTCGGACAAACTCGCCTTTCTGAGCTGCTTCAGCCATTTCTTGAATACTTGGATTACGACCATTAACTGCTTGGAAAAAATCGATCCAATCTTGTTGCTTCATGTGTATAACCTCCAGATATCTTGATTATAAAAATGTTGATAATTACAATTATAGCAATAGTGTAAGGGGACTACAATGGGAGTCTTTACTTTATTTCCTTATAATCTTCTTATCACTAAAGATGGGAAAGAGAAAGAAATAGGTTAGGATATAGACCACTAGAGGATATATCAGTGGATTATAGTCCCAGGCTCCTTGCCAATCTAGGTGTAAGAGTCTAACACTAGCGCGTGTTAGACCGGCACTCCAAGCTTTAAGGCCAAATGGTCTTAGGATTAAACTGAGTGGTGTTGGAAGATGTAAAAGGTAGACTCCATAAACTGCCACTAAAACTAAGAGATATAATCTAAAAAAACGCTGGTGGTAGGCCCACAAGCGTGTGAAATAGTTTTTCATTAGCCAATAACTGCAAATAGTTTTTGAGCGTTTGATTGGCGAGTAGCATCCATGATGAGGAATAAGTCAACGATTGACCAGATACCACATCCACCACACGTCAAAAGTTTACCAACACCGAGACCAATTTGTCCTAATAGAAAGCGGTCAATTCCAAGAGTCCCACCTAGAAGTGAAATAATCAACAACATTGTTGGATCTTGGAAGCTGATTGAGTAAAGCATTGAAAGTTGTTGCTCAGGAAGTGCTTCAAGACGTTGACGGATGTACTGAACTTGTTCTGTTGGGAAATACTTGGCGTTAATGGTTATCCATTGATCGACTGGATTCATAAATTAAATACCCCTCAAATTTTAAATGATATGTAAAGGATAACATATTGTAAAGGGAGATTCAAGGCGGTCAAGGTTTTTGAAGTCAATAAAAGTAACTTATTTGCAAGCTTCCACTGTGTCATAACTAGAGGATCATAAGGATAATCCTTTCGCACTATGCTTGAGAATGAGCCTACTTCTATTATTTGTGATTTCTCAACCCTTGTTCAAAACTGTCTGAATTCGCCTTAACAGTGATTTTTTCGAGTGTTAAGGGATGGGTGAAACTAAGAGTGTGGGCGTGGAGCATGAGTCGAGATGCGGTTCGGTGACTATAAAGAGGGTCTCCCAGAATGGCATGTCCATGGTGGGCCAGATGCACACGAATTTGGTGGGTCCGGCCGGTTTTTAGTTGGCAATTGACCAGACTAGCTCCTTTAAAGGTTTTGAGGCGTGTGACGGTTGTATAGGCAACCTGCCCTTTTCTAGAATCAACCACCCGTTTTCTACGATCATGGCGGTCGCGTCCAATCTTGTCATTGTACACAGTCTCCTTGGTTTGGAATTTACCTTCAGCCAATGCCCAGTATTGACGTTGGATGAGTTTATCTTCCAAGAGGCGGTTGAGAATTGGCAGGATAAACGGATTTTTTGCGAAGAGGACAGCCCCACTAGTTTCCATGTCTAGTCGATGAACGACGTAACAGGTTTGCCCACAATAGGCTGAAACATGGTTAAGTAGAGCAATTTCCGTGGGTTCGTTACCATGCGTTTTCATTCCTTCAGGCTTATTGACCACGATGAGATGTTGATCCTCGTAGAGAGGCTCTATCAAATTAGCATTTCCCATAGGGATAATTTTTTCAGGGTAGTCCTCCCGGTCAAAGGTCAGGCTAATCTTATCGCCTTTTTCAACAGGACTCTGCCAATTAATAGCTTCTCCATTGATGAGGACGTGCTTTTTCGTGCGTAGGAAATGACGAATCTTACGAGGAATGAGGAGCTTAGTTTCTAGCAAGTCTTTGACAGTCGTTGCAGGATAAGGATTGATAATTTCTACGTGTAAAGTCATGGTTTCATTATATCATGAACGTTTAAAAGAGGACAGAATCTGTAAAAACTTGGTATAATAAGGTTATGACATTTTTTGATAATCTAAAAAACAAACTTTTTAAAGAAGAAACTAGCGGAAAGGGTAAGGAATCCCAGCCTGCTGGAAAATCGAAGGATTTACAAGATAAGATAAAGGGATTGTTCGCTAAGAAACCTGATGAGGTTGAACAAGCCGTTGAAGACTTGGATATGTCTCAGGAAAGTAAAGAGACGTCACGTTATCAACGTTCTAAGCAAAAGAAACCTATTGATACCACCAAACCCTTAGGTAAGGTTCAGGCGTTCTTGAGCAAGTTTACGCTTTCGCCAAGAAATCCTATTCGCCGTTTCTGGCGTCGCTATCATATTGGGAAAATTCTCTTTATCATGCTAGCTGTGCTGGTTCTGACAGTAGGTTCCTATCTTTTCTATATTGCCAAGACGACCAATGTTTCAGACCTTCAAGATGCCTTGAAAGCCACTACGGTTATCTATGACAAAGAAGGCAATCAAGCTGGTTCTTTGTCAGGGCAAAAAGGGACTTATGTGGAGCTGGATGCTATTAGTGATAGCTTGGAGAATGCTGTCATAGCAACTGAGGACCGTACCTTCTATAAAAATAGCGGGGTTAACGTCAAGCGATTCCTCCTGGCTATTGTGTCCATGGGGCGCTTTGGTGGTGGTTCAACCATTACCCAACAGTTGGCTAAAAATGCCTTCTTGACTCAAGAACAGACTGTTACTCGTAAGGCCAAGGAATTCTTCCTCTCTTTGGAATTAACTAAGAAATACAGCAAGCAAGAAATCCTTACTATGTACCTCAATAATGCCTACTTCGGAAATGGGGTTTGGGGTGTTGAAGACGCCAGCCAAAAATACTTCGGGACAAGTGCTGCCAATCTAACCGTTGATGAAGCAGCGACCCTCGCTGGTATGCTTAAGGGACCTGAAATTTACAACCCAATCGATAATATCCAAAATGCGACCAACCGTCGAAACACTGTCCTCGCCAACATGGTTGATGACAAGAAGTTGAGTCAGGCAGATGCCGACAGTGCGGCTGGAGTTGATATGGCTAGTCGTCTGGATGATACCTATCAAGGGACTGGCGATGACTACAAGTATCCGTCTTACTTCGATGCCGTCATTGAAGAAGCTACGAAAACTTATGGCTTGAGTGAGGATGAAATTGTTAAAAATGGCTACAAGATCTACACAGAGATGGATGCCAACTCACAAGCTAACATGCAGCAAACCTACGAAAATACTTATCTCTTCCCTACATCAGAAAGTGATGGTAGTACAGCCCAGTCCGCTAGTGTGGCACTTGATCCAACAACTGGAGCGGTCCGTGGTCTAGTAGGTCGTGTAGGTGGTACCAGTGATACAACCTTCCGTAATTTCAACTATGCAACCCAAGGTAAGCGTAGTCCTGGTTCGACCATCAAACCTTTGGTAGTTTATGCCCCGGCCTTGGCTTCAGGGTGGAGTATCAACAAGGATCTCCCTAATAAACCAATCGACTACAACGGCTATACCCCAACTAACTATGGTGATATTGAGACAGAGGATATCCCCATGTATCAAGCTTTGGCCAACTCCTACAATGTCCCAGCAGTTTACCTATTTAATCAAATCGGTATTCAAAAAGGGATCAGTTACGGTCAAAAATTCGGTCTCAACTTTGACAATGTTCCAGAAGAACTGGGGATTTCACTTGGTGGTGGTGTGACAGCCAGTCCTCTTCAAATGGCTCAGGCATATGCGACCTTTGCTAATGGTGGTGAGATGAACACGGCTTATTTCATCACTAAAATTGAAAATGCCAGTGGTGACATTATTGCTACCCATAGTAAGAAGTCTAAACGTGTTATCAGCCAGTCAGTAGCTAACCAGATGACCAGCATGATGCTTGGTACCTTCTCAAATGGTTCCGCTGTGAATGCCAACTACACAGGTTATACGATGGCAGGTAAGACAGGTACTGTTCAGGCTGAATTTAACAAGGATTTGACTAGCGACCAGTGGGTGATTGGTTATACTCCTGATGTGGTTATGACGACCTGGATTGGTTTTGATAAGACTGACGAGAGTCACTACCTAACAGGAGCTAGCTCGGGAACAGCTTCGACGATTTTCAGCTACATCGCTGCGGATGTTTTGCCAAATACACCAGGTACTGAGTTTACCGTTGAAAATGCCTATGCAGCTGATGGTCAAACACTAGACTATACGGCAGATCCAAATGACTCGCGCAATAGCAGTAACAAGTCATGGACAGACAAGGCATCAGACGTTGTGAATGACGTTAAAGATCAAGCAAGCAGCCTTTGGGATAAGATTACAGACTCCTTCTCAGGTCTATTCAGATAGCTTGTCAATTGCATTTAAAAGTGGTAAGATAAAAAGAACGGAGGCGTTATGGCACAGAAAAAAGCAAGCCTAGCGTGTGCTGAATGTGGGAGCCGAAACTACTCAATTAATGTGAGTAGCACTCCCAAACCAACACGACTAGAAGTTAACAAATTTTGTAAACATTGTAAAAAATACACCTTGCATAAGGAAACAAGATAGGAGACACCGTGAGACAAACTGGAAGTATTTTCAAAGTCTTGAAAGACACGACTTGGCCAGACCGTAAACAACGCTGGCACGATTTTATTTCAGTTCTTGAGTATACTGCGTTCTTCACTGTCATCATCTATGCGTTTGATGAATTGTTGAGTCGCGCTATGTCAGCACTGATTAACTTTTTCTAAAGAAAACACAAAAAGAGTGGGAATGTCTGCTCTTTTTTGTTATAATAAATGCAGATAAAAGCGAGAACAAGGGCCACCAGGCTTTTTTATTACGCTTTGAATTAAACCATAGACATTTATTGACATTTAACACTCGAATCTAGAAGATAGCTAGCCGAAGGTGTTTAAATGTCATATAGAAAAAAGAAAGGAATCCTAAAATGCTAGATTCATTCGACAAGGGCTGGTTCGTCCTTCAAACCTATTCAGGATACGAAAACAAAGTTAAAGAAAACCTTTTGCAACGTGCACAAACTTATAACATGCTTGAAAATATCTTGCGTGTTGAAATCCCAACTCAAACGGTCAATGTTGAGAAAAACGGTAAAGTTAAAGAAGTGGAAGAAAACCGCTTCCCTGGTTACGTTCTTGTTGAGATGGTAATGACAGACGAAGCATGGTTCGTTGTCCGTAACACTCCAAACGTTACTGGTTTCGTTGGTTCTCACGGTAACCGTTCTAAACCAACACCACTTTTGGAAGAAGAAATCCGTCAAATCTTGATTTCAATGGGTCAAACAGTTGATGTCTTTGATACTAATATCAAGGTTGGTGATGTGGTTCAAATCATCGATGGTGCCTTTATGGGTCAAGAAGGCCGTGTTGTAGAAATTGAAAACAACAAGGTTAAAATCATGATTAATATGTTTGGTTCAGAAACAGCTGCTGAACTTGAACTTTACCAAATCGCTGAACTTTAAGATAGACAAAAAGAGGTTGGACTAAGAGACTTCAACCTTGGAAGACTATCTCATTAAACTTGAGGGAGAGGCTAGAAGCTAGATTTTTGAAATTTAGTTCTGTGTCACTCCCTTTTTTTCTAACGGATGATGATGAATTACAAACGATTTTACGATAGGATTAGCGCTCCTTTGCGTTCTTACGCTAAGGTTTTAGAAGGGTTGAACAAGCTTATAACTAGGACTTTTTACCTGCTTTTTCCTATATTTCTTATTTGGGTTTGGCTAAGGAATGGTTGGTTTGTTCTCTCTACGACAGTGCTTATTATGGGGGGAGGCTTTTTCCTTCTTTCTCTTGGTCGTAGCCTCTATAATCGACCACGTCCATACCAGACCTGGGCTATTCAACCCCTTATTAAGAAGGACAGTCTGGGCAAGTCCTTTCCCAGTCGGCATGTTTTCTCAGCGACTGTCATTGCTATGTTGGCACTGACGCTTAACCCCTGGCTAGGTGGGGCTATGCTTTTTCTGGCTGGCGCTCTAGCTTTTTTGCGCGTGCTAGGTGGTGTTCACTATCCAAGTGATGTTTTGGCAGGCTATGCCATTGGGATTCTTACAGGTCTCCTTCTTTATCTTTAGAAAATTTGGGTCTTCTTCGAGAGAGGAAGGCTTTTTTCGTTGAAAAAGGAAAGGCACCTCTAGGGCACCTTTCCTTTTGTTCTAAAATTCGAGTTGGCAATTAAGGGCTGTTCCCACCCTAAATGTTATCTTAGTTATAAGATGTGTTCTAAAATTCGAGTTGGCAATTAAAGGCTGTTCCCACCATTAGATATTAGCTTAGTTTAGGGCATGTTCTCTAATAGCTTGAGCGACTCCATGCTCATCATTTGAAGCCGTTACTAAGTTTGCTGTTTCCTTAACCCCTTCAGGTGCATTGCCCATAGCAATTCCTAGACCGGCTAGAGCTAGCATAGGACTATCGTTGAAGTTATCTCCGATGGTCATGACTTCTTCAAGAGGAAGGTCATAATATTTGGCAACCTCAAGGAGAGCATGTTCTTTAGAAACATGTTTGGCAGTGACTTCAAGGTAGTTATCTTTAGATAAGTAGAAGGCTGTCTGTGGAAAATCCATGCTTAGGAGTTTTTGGTGGAGGTCCTGGATAACTTCAGGCTCATCAATCAACAATAGCTTGTGGATAGGTGGTTCTGAGTCTGAGACCGTGTCTTGCAGTTCCTTAATGATAGGAGATTCACCCGTAATACTTCCTTCTAGCTGAGACCATTTGTCTAGTTCGTTGGTGATCCAGTCCTTGCCAGAGTAGATATTCACAGAGACACTTGGATAATCTGTGGATAAGTAGTTAAGAAGTTCTTGGATTTCAGCTTTATCCACAGGGTGTTGTATGATAGTACGATCACCCTCAAGTACTAAGGCGCCGTTGTAGCAAGCGATGGGATTGTCATGAAGTCCCAGTTTATGAGCAATTGGTTGCATCCCCAGTGGCGAACGGGCAGAAGCTAAAACAAAGGGAATATTTGCTTTTTCAAGCTCTGGCATTACCTCAATCAGTTGCTCATCTACCTGGTGGTTACTAGTGAGAATAGTGCCATCAATGTCACTGATAATCAAACGAATATTACTCATAGTCGCTATCCTTTCCATCGTATAAAATCGTTACTTTATCTTTAAGAGACTCGACCAAATCAGGATCAGGTTTCTTATCTGTAATCCAGTAGTCAAAGTCTTCAATCTTGCCCAAGATATATTTGGAGTGCTTTTCATATTTATCAGATTCAGCAATAAGTATCTTGATTCTAGCAGCTTGCATGGCCAGTTGTTTGACAGCAACGTCCTCTTCATCTTCATAGCTGACCACTCCTTGACTGAGACTAGCCGCTCCGAAGAAAGCTAAGTCAAATTGTAGATGTTGCAAGAGCTGGGCCTCGTGAAGCGAATAGTAGAAGCGGTTTTTGCTGTAAAATCTTCCTCCCAAGAGATGAAAGTCGATTTCTTCTTTGCCACTTAGGACCAAGGCATTGTCCAAAGAGTGGGAGTAGACAGTGACGCTCTTAGTCAATTTTTGTGAAACCTCAAGCATCAAGGTAGAGACATCGAAGAAGAGGAGAGACTGGTCTTTGACCAAGCTAAGCGCTAGGTCTGCCAATTTTTTCTTGTCTTCAGTGAGTTCTTCCTGACGTTCTTGGAAGCCAAGAACAGTGGTATTTTTAACTGGAAGAATGCCACCATGGGTACGCTGAGCCAAATTCCTCTGGCTGAGGCAGTCGAAATCTCTTCTGACGGTATCTTTGGAAACACCCAATGCGTCAACCATTTCCTTGACAGAAAGGCTTCCTCGCTCTTCCAAGAGTGTTAATATTTTCTCTAATCGTTGTTCCTGATACATGTGTCACCTTCTTTCTGATACTAGTATAGCATCTTTTTGCTTTTTTGCAACACAAAAACGCAAAAAAACTTAAAAAGAATGAAAAAGATGCAAAATAGGCTCAGGTGAATTTGCCTCTTAAAGTTCCCTTATCATCTTTAAAAATCCTTCAAAAATGCTATAATAGAAGCATTACGAATATTGGAGAGAAACCATGAGTTTTTACAATCATAAAGAAATCGAGCCTAAGTGGCAAAAATACTGGGCTGACCATCACACTTTTAAGACAGGAACAGATGCCTCAAAACCTAAGTTTTATGCGCTTGACATGTTCCCTTATCCATCTGGAGCGGGTCTTCACGTAGGACACCCAGAAGGTTATACAGCGACTGATATCCTCAGCCGTTTCAAACGTGCGCAAGGTTACAATGTCCTTCACCCAATGGGATGGGATGCCTTTGGTTTGCCTGCAGAGCAATACGCTATGGATACAGGGAATGACCCAGCAGAATTCACAGCAGAAAACATTGCCAACTTCAAACGCCAAATCAATGCGCTTGGCTTCTCTTACGACTGGGACCGTGAAGTCAATACTACAGATCCAAACTACTACAAGTGGACGCAATGGATTTTCACTAAGCTTTACGAAAAAGGTTTGGCTTATGAAGCTGAAGTGCCAGTAAACTGGGTTGAAGAATTGGGAACAGCTATCGCCAACGAAGAAGTTCTTCCAGATGGAACATCTGAGCGTGGTGGCTATCCAGTTGTCCGCAAACCAATGCGTCAATGGATGCTCAAAATCACTGCCTATGCTGAGCGCTTGCTCAATGACTTGGATGATCTTGACTGGCCAGAGTCTATCAAGGACATGCAACGCAACTGGATTGGTAAATCAACTGGTGCTAACGTAACTTTCAAAGTAAAAGGGACAGACAAGGAATTCACAGTCTTTACGACACGTCCAGATACTCTTTTTGGTGCGACCTTCACTGTTTTGGCTCCTGAGCATGACTTGGTAGATGCTATCACAACACCTGAACAAGCTGAGGCTGTAGCTGACTACAAACATCAAGCCAGCCTTAAATCAGACTTGGCCCGTACAGACCTTGCTAAGGAAAAAACAGGGGTTTGGACTGGTGCTTATGCCGTCAACCCTGTCAATGGTAAAGAAATCCCAATCTGGATTGCGGACTATGTTCTTGCCAGCTACGGAACAGGCGCTGTCATGGCCGTACCTGCCCACGATGAGCGTGACTGGGAATTTGCTAAACAGTTTGACCTTCCAATCGTAGAAGTGCTTGAAGGTGGGAACGTTGAAGAGGCTGCTTACACAGAAGATGGCCTTCACGTCAACTCTGACTTCTTGAACGGTCTCAACAAAGAAGAAGCGATTGCTAAAATCGTGGCTTGGTTGGAAGAAAAAGGCTTTGGTCAAGAAAAAATCACTTACCGCCTTCGTGACTGGCTCTTTAGCCGTCAACGTTACTGGGGTGAACCAATCCCAATCATTCATTGGGAAGATGGTACTTCAACAGCTGTTCCAGAAAGTGAACTCCCACTTGTCTTGCCAGTAACCAAGGACATTCGCCCTTCAGGTACTGGTGAAAGCCCATTGGCTAACTTGACAGACTGGCTTGAAGTGACTCGTGAGGATGGTGTCAAAGGTCGTCGTGAGACTAATACTATGCCACAATGGGCAGGTTCAAGCTGGTACTACCTCCGCTATATCGATCCACACAACACAGAGAAATTGGCTGACGAGGATCTCCTCAAACAATGGTTGCCAGTAGATATCTATGTGGGTGGTGCAGAACACGCCGTGCTTCACTTGCTTTACGCTCGTTTCTGGCACAAATTCCTCTATGACCTTGGTGTTGTACCGACTAAAGAGCCATTCCAAAAACTCTTTAACCAAGGAATGATCTTGGGAACAAGCTACCGTGATCACCGTGGAGCTCTTGTGGCAACTGACAAGGTTGAAAAACGTGACGGTTCCTTCTTCCATGTGGAAACAGGAGAAGAATTGGAGCAAATGGGTATCACCTTAAAATTAGGGGAACATTATTTGGAGCAATTGGACGTTGATATGATGTTCCGCACTCCCGGCATGCGTTTTCATACAAAAGAGCTGGAACAGGCAAGAGAAAAAGGAATTGTTGTAACATCTGAAATGGAAGTGTTTTTTGACCTTTGTCCTTGTCCTATTTATGCAGTTACGGGCAGTGACGGAAAAACTACAACCACAACAATTATTTCAGAATTTTTAAAAGCGGCAGGCAAACGAATACACTTAGGCGGAAACATTGGTACTCCTCTGCTTCCCGAAATTGAGCAAATAGATACAAACGATGTGGCGGTTGTGGAATTATCCAGTTTTCAGCTGATTTCTATGCGCCGCAGTCCAAAGGTTGCAGTGGTGACCAATCTTTCTCCCAATCATTTGGATATGCATAAAGATATGGATGAATATGTACAGGCAAAACGCAATTTGGTACTGCATCAAACAGCAGCGTCCAAAACAGTATTGAATGCAGAAAATCAACTGACCATGTCGTTTGCAAGTGATGTCAGGGGACAATTGTTCACGTTTAGCAGTGCAAAACCATGCAAATATGGGGCGTATTTAAGGCAAGATGGAATGATTGTCATGTCTGAAGGGGAAACGCAAACAGAGGTACTGCATAGCAGTGAGATTAAAATTCCCGGAAAACATAATGTGGAAAATTATTTGGCAGCCATAACGGCAGTGTGGGGAGATGTTCCCCATGAGGCAATTTGCCAAGTGGCAAAAAACTTTGGAGGGGTACCGCATCGTGCAGAGTTGGTCAGAGTGCTAGACGGAGTTTCTTATTACAATGACTCTATCGGAACCAGCCCAACCAGGACAGCGAACGGAACTTTACAGCTGTATGACAGAAAAATAATTTTAATTGCAGGCGGATATGACAAACAAATTCCATACGATACACTTGGTCCAATTATTATGGATAAAGTGAAAACATTAATTTTAATGGGTGCAACAGCCGATAAAATAGAAGCTGCTGTAAAAGCAGCGCCAAACTACTGTGAACAGGAAATTGTAATTTTACATGCCAACTCTATGGAGAAGGCGGTTGCTTTGGCGAAAGAACAGGCACAAAAGGGAGATATTGTATCTCTATCACCGGCTTCCGCAAGTTTTGATTTATATCCAAATTTTGAAGCCAGAGGAAATCATTTTAAGAATATCGTAAATGCGTTGTAAGGAGGGGTACTATGGAACAATTAAAAGAAATGCTGTTTCAGCTTTGCAGTGCGGCAGGTACACCGGGTGATGAGCACTTTGCAGCACTTCAGGCAAAAAAAGCATTGGAGCCATATTGTACAGATGTAACCATAGACCATATGGGAAATGTCATTGGTTTTATGGGAGATAAAAATGCAGAGCGTCAAGTGATGTTAGACGCCCATATAGACCAAATTGGAATGATTGTAACACAGATTGATGAAGATGGTTTTCTGCATATAGCGCCATGCGGCGGTGTAGACCGCCGTGTGCTTCCGGGCGCTCCCGTAACGGTATACGGCCATGAGACGTTAACCTGAATTGTATGTTGTCTGCCGCCTCATTTGGTAGAGGATGACGGCAATAAAGTAGAACCGGTTGATAAGATGGCGGTAGACTTAGGTTTGACCAAAGAAGAAGCAGAGCAAAAGGTATCTTTGGGTGACCGCATTATCATCAACGGTGAACCCCGTACTTTGTTGAATCATCGTGTATCCTCCGCCGCATTGGACGACCGCGCCGGTTGTGCGGCTCTGATTCGCTGTGCACAATTGTTGCATGACAAACCGCTAAAATGTGGGCTGACTATATTGCTCAGTACCAGAGAAGAAACCGGAAGCCAAGGTGCAAAAACAGGCGCATTCCGTATTTTCCCCACAGAAGCAATTGCGGTAGACGTCAGCTTTGCCGACCAGCCCGGAGTGGCAGCCTATAAATGTGGAAAACTGGGGGCAGGACCTATGATAGGCGTATCCCCTACATTAGACCGAGAAATGAAAGATAAATTGGTTCATATTGCGAAAGACGAAGAGATTCCTTATCAAATGGAAGTAATGGGTGGTTCCACAGGTACCAATGCAGATGTCATCGGTACCACACAGTCGGGTGTCAGAACAGCATTGATTTCGATTCCTTTGCGTTATATGCATACACCTGTGGAGGTAGTCGATTTGGAAGATATAGAGCGTGTAGCCAAACTGATGGCTTCTTACATTCATCATAGATAAAGAAAGGAGGAAAAGACATGGCAAATATGAAGTTACTGGAACAATTGTGTACATTAAGAGGCATTTCGGGAGATGAAGAATCGGTTCGAGATTTTATTGTAGCGCAAATTACACCTCATGCAGAACGTGTTACCATAGATGCAATGGGAAATGTGATTGCAGAGAAAAAAGGTGCAAAACCTGCAAAAACAAAGCTAATGTTAAATGCACATATGGATGAAGTCGGTCTGATTGTGACACATATTGATAACGATGGCTATTTAAAATTTGCCACCGTAGGCGGCATTGATAAACGCGTTCTTTGTGGCAGAAGCGTTATCATAGGTAATGGTGTTCACGGCGTAATTGGTGCAAAACCCATTCATCTGCTGAACTCCGAGGAAAGAGGAAAAGCCGTTCCAATCCATGATATGTATTTGGATATTGGAGCTTCCAGCCGTGAAGAAGCCGAAAAAGTGGTCCATTTGGGCGATTCAGTCTGTTTTGATTCTCTGTTTGATACGCAAAACGGTATGATACGCAGTCGTGCATTGGATGACCGTGCAGGCTGTGCCATTTTAATTGATATGATTCAGTCTGAATTGCCTTATGATATGACATTTGTGTTTTGTGTACAGGAAGAGGTAGGTACAAGAGGGTCTCGTACTGCAACTTATCAGGTACAGCCGCAGGCCGCAATTGTTGTGGAAACCACAACGGCAGCAGATGTTGCAGGTGTTCCTAATGAAAAGCATGTGTGCAGCTTGGGCAAAGGTGCGGTTATTTCCTTTATGGATAAAGGAACCATTTATGATCGCGCATATTACGATTTGGCACTGGAATTGCCTTGCCAAATAAAACAGGCAGTAGCAGGCGGCAATGATGCGGGGGCTATTCATGCTACCCGTGACGGTGTGCGCACCATTGCGGTATCGTTGGCTTGCAGATATCTGCATTCTGCGGTAGGACAAATAGCACAAGATGATTTTCACTCTGCTGAAACGCTTATTATGAAATTGGCAGAGAGAATTGCAGGCAGCGAACAAGTATGATTGTGTTGGCAGAAAAGAAAGACTTGGCCCCGATAGCTCAATATCAGGAAACCGATTCTTTTGCATGCAGAATTTTGTGTATTGCAAATATGTATGAGAACTATCCATTTGCAGATTTCTGGATACAAAAGAAAGAAGAGGCAGAGCACCCTACAGCATATCTGTCAAAAATGGACGGCGTAATTACGCTGTTTGCTCATGAAAATGCGGATTTTGATGAACTTTGTATATTTATTAAAATGATAGGAGCAAGGTGTCTGATGTGCCATGCTTCCTGTGCAGAACAATTGCATATTACTCCTGCAAGGACAGGGACTATCATGAAATGGAATGCACATTTGATTGAACAGACCAATAGAACGATTTCTCCCAATTTGCATCAAGTGTACAGTGTATTGCAGGCTTGCAGCAGTAAAGCGTTTCAAGTACCGGAATTTGAGCCGTTTTATTTGGATATGTCTCATAGAATCCGTCATGGCGGAGCAACGGCAGTAGGATATGAAAAAGAAGAAAAAATCATCGCCTGTGCAATGACTGTGGCAGAAACAGAACGTGCTGCCATTATAGGGGCTGTGGCCGTTTTACCGGAGTATCAAAGAAAAGGAATTGGTACCTCTGTTGTACAAAGTTTACTGCATCGTTGTATGGCAAAACATCAGAAGCATATCTACGTGTATTGCAATTCAGAACAAAATGTCCAATTTTACCGCACAATAGGATTTACAGACAGCGGTGTATGGGCGGAATCAGAACAAATCTAAAAGGAGAAAACATGTTTTATCCACAGTTTAAAATAGATTCAAAAATTCAAAATGCAGCGGCGGAAGTCATGAAGAAAATTACTCCGCGTCTGCAGGAAATTGATGAGATTACCGAATATAATCAGCAAAAGATGATGGCTGCATTCCATGAGGCAGGAGTCAGTGAAAGTCATTTTGTATCTTCTACAGGCTACGGCTACGGTGACAGGGGAAGAGACGCATTGGACATGGTATATGCAAAGGCGTTGGGAGCAGAAGATGCTCTGGTACGCCATAATTTTGTAAGCGGAACCCATGCGCTTACCGTAGCTTTATTTGGCGTCCTGCGTCCCGGAGATACCATGCTGAGTGTAACAGGAATTCCATACGATACCTTAAGAGGTGTCATTGGAATGACGGGTGATGCAAACGGTTCTTTAAAAGAGTTTGGGATTCATTATAAAGAAGTGCAGTTAAAAGCAGACGGCACTCCTGATTATCAGGCCATTGAACAAGCGATTGAACCGAATCAAAAAATGGTATATATCCAGCGCTCGAGAGGATACAGCCTAAGGCCATCTTTATTGATAGAAGATATCGAAAAAATTGCGGCAATTGCTAAGAAAAAGGCGCCGAATTGCATTGTAATGGTAGACAACTGTTACGGTGAATTTACGGAGCTGAGTGAGCCAACGGATGTCGGTGTGGATATGATGGCCGGCTCTCTGATAAAGAATCCGGGCGGCGGACTGGCACCGGTCGGCGGTTATATCGTCGGAAAGAAAGAATGTGTGGAGAATGCAGCCTGCCGTCTGACGTCTCCGGGACTTGCCAAAGAGGTCGGAGCCTCCCTTGGTATTTTAAATTCTTTTTATCAGGGATTTTTTCTGGCACCGACCGTTACAGCCGGAGCTTTAAAGGGTGCCATTTTTGCAGCAAACATTTACGAAGCATGTGGATTTCCGGTAGTCCCGAATGGTTCTGAAAGTCGTCATGATATCATTCAGGCTGTGGAGCTTGGAACAGCAGAAGGTGTGATCGCATTCTGCCGCGGTATCCAGGCAGCAGCACCGGTAGACAGCTACGTGACACCGGAGCCGTGGGCAATGCCGGGCTATGACAGCGATGTGATCATGGCAGCGGGAGCTTTTGTTCAGGGATCTTCCATTGAGCTGAGTGCAGACGGACCGATCAAACCGCCGTATGCCGTGTATTTCCAGGGCGGACTTACCTGGCAGCATGCAAAACTTGGCATTTTGATGTCTCTTCAGAAACTTTATGATGCCGATCTGGTGAGACTGCCTCTTTAAAAGGAATATGATGACAGGGAGAAAACAGATGAAACGAATTATAGTCGCAGGCGGAGGGGCAGCAGGATTTATGAGTGCTTTTCATGCAAAACGGCCGGATACAGAAGTGACCGTTCTGGAGGCACAGGAAAAACCGGGGAAAAAGCTTCTGGCAACCGGAAACGGAAAATGCAACCTGACTTATGCATCCAGAGAACCGGTGCTTTCCTATCGGGGAACAGGGCAGGATTTTACAGAAGCTGCCTTGCAAACGTTTGATCAGGAACGGACCGTGCAGTTTTTTGAAGAACTTGGCATGTTGATGCATGAAAAAAACGGCGGAGTTTATCCCTATACGGATCAGGCACAGACGGTGCAGACGCTTTTTTTGGATGTATTGCGTGAGCGTGGTGTGAAAATAAAAACACGGGAACGCATTATTGATATTCTGCCACAAAAAAAGGGAGGGTTTTTTGTGAAAACAGAAGGATGGCAATACGAGGCAGATGTTGTGATTCTTGCCTGCGGATCAAAGGCAGCACAGACACTTGGCGGGTGTGAGGACGGCTATCATCTGGCAGAAAAACTTGGCCATCCGGTTACGGAGATCGTTCCGGCACTGGTTCCGTTAAAGACAAAAGAAGCTGCTTTCCATGCACTTGCCGGACTTCGAAGCCCGGCGAAAGTAACGCTTTTTCTTGATGGAAAAAAGGCGGCTGAATCGGAAGGAGAACTGCAGTGGACATCGTATGGAATTTCCGGGATTGTGGTTTTTCAGGTCAGCCGTTTTGCAGCACTTGGGCTTTTAGAAAAGAAAAACGTGCAGATTTCTCTCAATCTGCTTCCGCAGGTGAACAGACAGCATCTTCTTGCAATATACCAAAAACAGACAAATAAAAAGGCAGAGCATCTTCTGT
>ERZ832973.845-NODE-845-length-31345-cov-40.255034_pt1 | contig 31345 bp, 26 predicted proteins | sample MGYA00519950_ERZ832973 | MGnify/ENA primary metagenome ERZ832973 (study PRJEB31850, sample SAMEA3708734) | human gut metagenome | biome: human gut; feature: human-associated habitat; material: faeces | place: China | collected 2014 ... | reverse complement strand
CTTTGAAAAGGCTTCTTGCCATTTCGTGTTTCTTACTTAATCCGAAATCCATTTTTTACTTTTCCTCCATAGTTATTATAGTTTCGTGATCGTCTCTTAGAATTACGTCCTGCATTCATGCGGAGCTTTATCATAGTACCCAAACCCCCATTTGAGCTTAAAAAAAGCCCGATGAATCGCTTAGGTTTCCAAGAGGTTACCTAATACACTGCAATAATCGTGCCAACTTTTAAAAGCCTTGATCTATGCGGTTTGCGCAAAAACACTGTTTATTTTTTAACACAATCAGCGTTTATACATGTTCAATTTCCCTACACTTTTCTACATTTTATTTGCTTTTTCCACACATATGTGTCATACTGATTCTGAAAAATATGTCATGCATTGCATGACTTGCATCTCACAGCAAGAATGCCAATGCATTCTTGAATTTAACCTTTCTCACTACCCAAAAGAGGATTTTAAATGAAACTTTCAAGATTATTATTAGACGCATTGGAAACTTTTCCAAATTTTATCATTATAGATAAAAATGCAACCATTGTTTATCTGAATGAATCCTATGCCAGTCTCCTTGGTATTCCGCGGGAACAGGCCATCGGACAGCCTGTCACCGATGTGATTCCAAAGACCCGCATGGTTGAAGTATTGAAATCCGGCAAACCGGACATCGGACACCTGATGACTCTTTATGACCATTCCCGGAAGAAAAATGTGACAGTTGCCTGCAATCGCATGCCGATTTTTCAAAATGGCCAGGTCATTGGCGCTGCTGCCGTAACAATCATGCAGGATGTCCTTCCCACAGTCACACAACTGAATCGTGAACTTTCTGCTGTCCGCAAAGAAAATGAATTCTACCGGCACGAATTAAACATGCTGCAGAATCATTTTGACAGCCTGAACCGCATCATCGGTCACTCTCCTGCTTTGCTTGAGATCAAACAGACCATTTCGGATTATGCTGCATCAGATCTGCCAATCCTGATCACAGGAGAGACCGGTGTCGGCAAGGAATTATTTGCAAAAGCAATCCATGAAATGAGTCCGCGCAAATTCCATCCTTATATAAAAATCAACTGTGCCGCTATTCCTACCGAACTGCTGGAATCAGAATTATTCGGATACGAACCGGGTGCTTTTTCCGGTGCGTCCAAAAACGGAAAGCCCGGTAAATTCGAGTTAGCCAACCACGGTACGATCCTGTTGGATGAAATCGGTGAAATGCCACAGACACTCCAGAGCAAATTGCTGCGCGTCCTTCAGGAACAGGAATTTGAGCGAATCGGCGGTATCAATACGATCAAGGTCAATGTAAGAATCATCTGCTGTACAAACCAGGATCTGCAACAGCTGATACAGACAAAACATTTTCGCAGCGACCTTTATTATCGTATCAACACCGTAGAATTAAAAATTCCGCCACTCCGACACCGAAAAAAAGATATTGCTGAACTGACCGATTATTTTATTCAAAAATATAATGCCGAACATGATACACACGTCATTTCCATTGACACGGATGTTCTGCAACTCTTCCAGACTTACGACTGGCCGGGAAATGTCCGGGAACTGGAACACATTGTGGAACGTCTGTGCACCATCAACAACAACCGTACCATTACGATGAAAAGCTGTGGTTTCCTGCAGGAGCTGGTTCAGCAATCTGTTCATGCAAATCCGGATGGTTCCGCTTCTGCTTTGACCCCATCCGGTTTACAGACACCATTGTCGACAGCACCGAATATTTCTGCCGCACAGTCAAAAGTACCAATCAGCACTTCCTCTCAGACCAGTGAACTGTCCTGGAATGATCTGTCCCGTAAGATACAGAATACAGAAAAGGAAGCTATTATTCAGGCACTGTTACAGACTAACGGAAACAAGGCAAAGGCGGCCCGGCTGCTGAATATCGACCGGTCATCACTGTATTATAAATTAAAAAAATATAATATTACGGAATAAAGTCAGAAAATGCAAGTAAAGAAAATGTGGTATTTTTCCTAGGCAGGCGATTGTTAGCCGCGAAGGTAAAATACCACATTTTCGTTTCATATATTAAAGTTATTAAAGTAATTTTTATGACACTTTTCCAATACGTTTCAGATAAATCTTTGTCTCACTGACAACCACACCACTCAGTGCCACCAGTGCGATCAGGTTCGGGATCGCCATCAGTCCATTAAAGATATCCGCAATGGTCCATACAGCAGAAACTGTCATGTAGGGTCCGATAAATACTGCCAGAATGTATAACCAACGATAACCTTTGACTACTTTCTGATTTCCATTGGATAAATACTCCAGACATTTTTCACTGTAATAATCCCATCCGAGAATCGTCGTAAATGCAAAGAACACCAGACAGATCATCAAAATAAAGGATGAAAACTGTTCCGGGAACGGTAATGTCATCTGGAATGCTTTTGTAGTAACTGCCACACCTTCCAGACCGATATTCCATGTACCTGCAATTACGATAGAAAGACCAGTCATTGTACAGATTACGATTGTATCGATGAATGTTCCCAGCATAGAAATCAGACCCTGCTGTCCCGGAGAATCGGTCAGTGCAGCGGCTGCTGCGATCGGTGCACTACCAAGGCCTGCCTCATTGGAGAAAATACCACGAGCAATACCTTTCTGCATTGCTATCAATACAGCTCCCAGCGCTCCACCTGCTGCTGCCCGCAGACCAAACGCACTCTCAATAATTGTCCTGAACGCTCCCGGAATCTCTCCGAGATGTGTCAACAGAATGATTAATACAACAACTACATATGCAACTGCCATAAACGGCACAACAACCTGTGAAACACTGGAAATACGTTTGATGCCACCGATAACTACCAGTGCGACACAGATAGATAACAATACGCCTGCGATTACAACTGTCCAGGAATAATCCATTCCAAACATATGCACAGTCCATGTTTTATCCGGATCAAAAAATGTCTGTACGGCATTTGTGATACCATTGATCTGTGTAAATGTTCCGATACCAAACAAACCTACACAAACACCGAAAAATGCAAAAATCTTTGCCAGCCATCTCCACTTTGTTCCCATACCTTTTTCAATGTAGTAGAACGGACCACCCACAATATGACCATCCTCTGCAACGGTACGATATTTCACTGACAGCAGACACTCTGAATACTTTGTAGCCATACCTACAAATGCAGCTACCCACATCCAAAATAACGCACCCGGACCTCCGGCTACCAGCGCGGTTGCAACACCGACGATGTTACCTGTACCGATGGTTGCGGACAATGCAGTACACAATGCTGCAAAACTGGATACTTCTCCGCTGTCACCACTTTTTTCATTTACAAAAAGTTCCTTGATTGCACGTGGCAGAAGTCGGATCTGCAGACCTTTGACTCTTATGGTCAGAAATACACCGACTGCCAGAATGAGGACGATCAGGGGAACGCCCCATACAAAATCGTCGATTGATGATAGAATTTGATTAAACATTTTTCTTCTCTCCCTCGTATGTTTTAGATCAGTACGTTTTTTTACAACAACTTCCCTGCATTATTCATTGCCTTCAAAGTATCGATATGCTGTGCTTCTAAGAAAAATATATCAGCTTGCGCTGACCGGAATCACACAGCAGCTCTCACATGCCTTTGACCTGAATCACATAGCATGAAATTCTGTACAACAAGTACATGGAAAATTGTTCTAAAAAAAAGAGACTGACAGAATATCAGCCTCTAAAGAGTAGAACATGCATATATTGTGGTATGCTCTGTCCTTTTGCCTGAGAGATAAGCAGTTATCGTAACTTCCGCGAATGTTTTGCATTTGAAAATCCGCTTTCATTACATCGTCATAACCGCGACACCTTCGGCGCTTCGTTAAACGAAGACTCTCCAGAGAGAACCCGTCTGTGACAAGTTCGAATAAAAGCATATCACATGTTTTGGCAGGATGCAAGCATTTTTCTTCATACAACGAACACCTGTTTGTCTATAAATTACAGTTTGAGCGTTCCCTTCGCAAAATGCCGTTTCGGACAGGCAGAGATTTTTTATCCATTTCCAAGTTTCCCGCACTACAAATTGGAATCTGTCGGGTTCTTCTAATGACTAAATTACCATTCCTGACTATCCATTATGTAGTGAAGTAGTAAAGTTTTCCTGTAAATCAAGCAGATTCATTACTAGTTTTACCATTACATCTTTCTCATCCGGCTTTGATTCAGCGATCATCAATGTGATTGCTACCAAGGTTCCTTCACTAAGTCTCTTAGTACCATCTTGGAATAAAGCATTATTCTTATCCAAAAATTCTAGGAACAAAGATGCCGCTATTCTTTTACAACCATCCGCATAAGGATGATCCTTAATCATAAAATACAATAGATTTGCGGCTTTTTCTTCTACGGATGGATATGCCTCTTGTCCAAAGGCACTTTGATACACTGCCGCTATTATGCCGGCTACTTTACCATTTTCTTTTTCTATACCAAACACATCCGTATTAAATGTATCTTGCATCTTTCCAACCATTTCAACACATTCTTCATAAGTAATGCGATAAATAGGTTTATTTCCAGTCGGCTTACATAATTTCTGATGATCATATTGGTCAAGCAGAAGTAATGCATCTGTGTATTCATTTACAGCTCTAAGCACATCCGTTTCCTCAATATCAAGTGCATCTGCAAGCATTCTACTTTGTATATCAACCGTTTTTTGAAGTGCTTGGAGACGCTTCTCATTGATAGCATAGCCTTTCATAATATATTGTTTAAGTATATTATTTGCCCATTTTCTAAATGCTATACCTCTTTTTGAATTAACTCGATAGCCTACAGACAAAATCATATCCAGATTATATATTTTAGGTTTTCTTCCTCCTGTACTTTTATCGGAAAAACCGATAGAAGTCTCATCTAACTCTCCAGACATTATAATATTATTAATATGTTCACTCAACGTAGCTTGCTTTACGCCAAATAATTCTCCCATCTGCTTTTGCGTCAACCAAACTGTCTCCTCTTCAGGATTAATCTGAACTTCTATATTTACATCACCATCTGTAAATATTACTATTTCGTTATTCATCCAATAATCACCCTATCTTTTCTTGTTTTTTCGCAATGCAACTATCCTATCTTCTTTCCATTCGGACAAGAAGCATCCCTCGCTCAAAGAGCCCGGTCAGCTCCAATTTGTATATATTTCATTTCTTAAATTATACACAAAGTTTGAATCTTTCTCCACTTATTTATCATCTGAAAATCTCCTTTCAATGATATCGCCTTTGCTATCAGAAATATATTTGCCTTGCGTCTATCTTGCTGTCAGTATAAAATATCTGTTGTGATCATCTTCCAGTAAGATTTACAGGTGCCCGTTTTAAAAAACTCTCTGTGAGCCTGCTGTGAAGAATAGTAAACTACTCTCCCCAAACCTTTCAACGATAAGCTCTGGGGATACATCAAAAAATTCATGAGGTGAAACATTATGAAACAGATTACATTAGGAAGTACCGGTATTCAGACACCGCAAAATGCATTTGGTGCACTGCCGGTTCAGCGTGTATCCATGGATCAGGCGGTCAAAATCCTGCAGCGTGCCTACGAAGGCGGCATGACATTTTTTGACACTGCCCGTGCTTACAGCGACAGCGAAGAAAAAATGGGCGAAGCCTTTGGTCACATGCGTGACAAAATTTATATTGCAACCAAAACAGCCGCAACGACTCCGGATGAATTCTGGCGTCAGTTAGAAACATCCCTGCACTTACTCAAAACAGACTATCTGGATCTGTATCAGTTCCACTGTGTCAACCAGTGTTACCGCCCGGAAGACGGAACAGGAATGTATGAATGTATGCTGAAAGCAAAAGAACAGGGTATGATCCGCCACATCGGTGTCACTGCGCACAAGATCGGTATCGCAGAAGAATGTGTCGCTTCCGGTCTGTACGAAACCATGCAGTTCCCGTTCAGCTATCTTTCCTCTGTACAGGAACTTCAGCTGGTAGAAGCCTGTTCCAGACAAAACATGGGATTTATTGCCATGAAAGGACTTGCTGGAGGGCTGATCCACAACTCCAAAGCTGCCATGGCTTATATGACACAATTTGATAACGTTCTGCCAATCTGGGGAATCCAGAAAATATCCGAACTGGAAGAATGGCTCTCTTATATGGAACATACCCCTTCCATGGATGAAGAAATTTGTGCTTATATCGAAAAAGAAAAACTGGAACTGACCGGTGATTTCTGCCGTGGCTGCGGTTACTGTATGCCGTGTCCGGCTGGCATTATGATCAATCAGTGTGCCCGCATGTCCCTCATGCTGCGCCGCGCACCGAGTGCCGGCTGGCTGACTCCGCAAATGCAGGAGGAAATGAAAAAAATTGAAAACTGTCTGGAATGTGGCCAGTGCATGAAAAAATGTCCATATGAACTGAACACGCCGGAACTTCTGAAGAAAAACTATGAGGACTACAAAAAAGTATTGGCCGGAGAAGTATCCGTAAATTAAAGACCTGTTTATTGAAAAAAAGAAAGCTGGAAACACAATCAATCCAGCTTTCTTTCAGGCTTATTCTGTAATCAGTTCCGGTAATGTTACCGCACATTCATACGCTGTATATTTCTTAATTCTTTCTGCGATTACATCTTTATTTTCCGCTGCTTTCTTATGGCCCTTGCGGATATTATTATCATGAAGTTCCTGTCCCCATTTGCTCCAACGATTTTTTGCCATCTCTTCTTCTGTAAATTCAGCTACAAGTTTATCATCTACAATACTGATTTTTGCCTTAGTCAGACACTGTGGGCAGTACACACCATCTGCGCGGATTTCCAATAGGTTTCCATGGCAGTCCGGACAGACACCCGGTGTTCCCACATACTCCATTTTCTCTCCATGCTCTTTCGCAATCAACGCATCTGCCACATTTTCGCCAAGTCTGTGCATTCTTTCCAAAATCTGATCTTCCAGCACCACTGCACCTTTAGATGGTACAAAATCAAAATGAACGGCATCCACCAATGCATCATAAGAACCTGTCAGTTTCATTGTCATCATTTTACATACATTTAACGTAAAATTTGTCCAGTCAGTTCCTCCAAGTGAAAAAGCAGCACCAATTTTATTGTTATGATGAACCATATCACGATAGTTTCCACTGGCGTGCATCTTATTTAATAATTTAATCAACTGCCCAGTTGGAAGCAGATTGTAAGCAGGACTGGATACAATAATCGCATCTGCTTCACGCATGAGCTGCTCAATAAAATAAAAATGGTCTGTTCCATTTTTGTGGATACATCTAAACTCCCAATTTCCTTTCAGATGATTTGTCATACAAGCCTCACATCCTGTACATGTATGAATCGAAGATTCCTGCACACGCACAAGCTGACATTCCGCACCACATTTCTCCTCAATCGCCATAAACGCTTCTTTCATCATAATTTCTGTGTTGCCGTTTTTTCTGCCGGCACAAATACCTAATACCTTCATTATCGTCCTCCTCATTTTTATATACTCTCAAATATAAAAAATGACTTCTTTCAAATACAATATGAGAATAATATTTTTTATATTATATCTAAATTTTACTGTTTTTGTACAACACATAAAAAGGATACATTTACATCCTATAGGATGTGGCGTATCCTTTTTTCTTTTAAAATGTATGTACTCTATCCTTTCGTATCTTCCAGAAGATATTTTAAAAACCCCTTCAACTGCAAGTATCTGTTTTGGGGATACGCTACCATAAAGCGATTTCCGACAACATAGGCTTCCGGTTCCAGCGGAATTTTTTTCAGGTGTCCAGAACTGTTTCGGAAAAATTCATAATAGATAAGCGCCACACCTGTTCCACCGTATAAAGCCAGTTCCATACTGTTTACATCATCAAAATACTGTATTTTCTCTGGCACAAAACCTGTCGATTTACAATATTTTAAAATATTGTCCTCTGCCCGATAAGAATATTTTTGCGACAAAATATAAAAGGTTGTATCCTTTAATTCCTTTGGCTTTACCTTTTCATGATACAGCGGATGTATATCTGATATTACCAGTGATGGCATTAGCTCCATCAATGGTATCTCTGCAAAATCATCCGTCAGTATTTCCTTGTTTTCATCTTCCAACGATAAAATGCGATCTAATTCTCCTCGCAGCATTTTCTGTCCTAATTCGCGATATGACAGATTTTCAACCGCAAATTTCCATCCCTGATTTTCTTTTCCCAAAGCATTGATTGCAGCTGCAATACGATCCTGAAGTAAACCAATTGGCAATGTACCGATGTGGATTTCTTTCTCCGTTTCCTGCATTTTTGACTTTGCCAGACTAATCTGTTCCTGCTGTTCTATCAGCATTTTTTTCCAATACTGATACATTTTCTGTCCACCTGCAGACAATGTAATCCCCTGTGCTGTTCGTTCAAATAAAAGAAAACCGAGTTCTTCTTCCAGACGTTTTACCTGCTTGCTGACAACCTGCTGTGCCACATACAACTGCCGAGCTGCTTTTGTAAAATTCATATTTTCCGCTACCTGAACAAAATATCTTATCTGAGTTATCGTCATATTTTATTTCACTCCATCCAGAGATACTTTTTTCTTCACTAATATGTCTTATATTTCTGATATAACAGACTTTATTCCCCATGTGCAGTTTTTTATATACGCGGTGGCTTTTCATCTGCGCAATTGTTTTTCACACGTTAAAGTGTTGCACTTCAATGTGTTGACGTTTTCTTATAAAAATGATATACTGGCTGAATCATCAAAATATATAATGTCTTAAAAATCTGGCTGAACTATTTTTTGTTGATTACGTTCTATGCCATTTTTAAATTTGACAAAATACAGATGGCTGAACAATTTAGAGGGGGATTATTTGATATGACAGCAATCATTGAACTTGTGTACAACTTTTTATGGGGTGATCTGGTCACTCTTCCATTACCCGGCGGCGGAACATTAGGTCTTCCGCTTCTCGTTATTTTACTGATTCCAACCGGAATCTACTTTACTATTCGGACAAAATTCCTGCCAATCCGCCTTTTTCCAGATATGGTTCGTGCCTTAAATGAAAAAAAAGACAAACGCGGCGGTCTGTCTTCGTTTCAGACACTGATCGTCTCCACGGCTACCCGCGTCGGCATGGGTAATCTGGTAGGTGTTGTGGCAGCTATCTCAGCCGGAGGTGCCGGTGCTGTATTCTGGATGTGGATCACCGCACTGCTTGGTTCTTCTACTGCTTTTATTGAAGGTACCCTGGCACAGCTCCACAAAGAAAAAGATCCGCTCTATGGTGGATACCATGGCGGACCTGCTTATTATATGCATCATTTTTTTGCAAAAAGAAAAGACGGTACTTATCGCAAATACTCCGTACTTGCTGTACTTTTTGCAATTTCCGGCCTTATCTGCTGGTGCGGCATCAGTCAGGTAATCAGCAATTCTGTTACCTCTGCCTTTGAAAATGCATTTTCCATCCCGCCACTGGCAACGACCATCATCCTTGTTGTTCTTGCTGCAATTATTGTACTTCGGAAAAATGCAACTGTAAAAGTTTTGGACATCATGGTTCCGATCATGGCATGTGCATACTTTATTTTTACTGTCATTATCATTCTTACACACCTCGGACAGATGCCGGACGTTTTTGCACGTATTTTTCAGGAAGCATTCGGTTTCCGCCAGATTGCAGCCGGCGGTTTCGGTGCTGTATTAATGAATGGTGTAAAACGAGGACTGTTTTCCAATGAAGCCGGTTCCGGTTCTGCACCATGTGCGGCAGCTGCTGCCAAAAGCGATGACGCTGTTAAAATTGGTCTGGTACAGTCACTGGGCGTATTTATTGATACCATTGTGATTTGTACCTGTACTGCAATGATCCTGCTTCTCGTACCACAGGAACTCACCAACGGACTTGTCGGCATGGATCTGCTGCAGACTGCTATGCAGTACCACCTTGGAACATTTGGAACAATCTTTATTGCAGCTACTCTGGCAATGTTCAGTTTTTCCACTTTCATTGGAATTCTGTTCTATGCCCGCTCCAACGTAGCCTACCTGTTCGGAAATAAATGGTGTTACCAGACTGCCTACAAAATCGTGGCTCTTGTAATGCTCTTCATCGGAGGACTTGCAGCTTACACCACAGTATGGGATCTCGGTGACGTAGGTGTTGGCCTTATGACCATCTTCAATCTGATCGCACTCTACCCGATGGGAGGCCAGGCACTGAAAGCCCTGAAAAAAGCTGGAAAGTGATGTGAACTTTTTATATAAAGGAACTGTCGGAAAGAATCGCATGCAGACACGAACAATTTTCTATCTTCTCAGTTCCAATTTACATAAGAAGAAACATCACAGCTTTTCCTCCTGCGGCGGCTCATTAACTGACACTGCGGCAGATTGCAGTCTAGCATAGAAAAAAGGAATGAATTTCATTCGAACGGGCGTCTTAGCCCGAAGGATGCAATTCATTCCTTTTTTTCTTTCACGACCTAAATCTCTGCTGTTTCAATACCTAAATGCCGCCGCTTCACAGCTTCTTATTTCGCATTGGCCGGCTCCACATTAATGCTCTTTCCTTTGATCTTGGCATTTTTCATTGCTTTCAATACAGCCGCTCCATACTCTCTCGGAACTTCCACAAATGTATAGCTGTCAAACATATCAATAGCTCCTACCAGATCACCCGGCATTCCGGACTCTCCGGCAACTGCTCCGAGGATATCTCCCGGACGCACGCGCTGTTTTTTACCAATATTGATAAAGAGACGAACCATGCCATCTTCTGCACCGGTATCAGAGAAATCGAAATTGTCCTGTTTTACGCCTTCGCGCTCTGCTTTTCCAAGTGCCTGATATAAAAAGGCTGCTGCCAGATCCATTGCTGTATAATCACCGTTATTGATCTGAGATTCGATCATATTTACCATCTTGGTCAGATCTTCATTTTCAATGATCTGGTCTAACTGATCCATGATTTTTTCGCATTTAGCTTCCTCTACGTCACGCATAGACGGAATCGGCTGTGCATAGATCTTGGTCTTGCAATAACGCATGATCTCTTTTAACTTGTAAACTTCTTTTCCTTTTACAAAAGAAAATGCTCTACCTGTTCTGCCTGCACGGCCGGTACGACCGATACGATGAACATAGTACTCGTCATCCTGCGGCAGATCGTAGTTAAATACTGCCTCCACGTCATCGACATCGATACCGCGGGCAGCCACATCTGTTGCCACCAGAATCTCTGTCTTGCCATTACGGAAGTTACGCATCACGCGGTCACGCTGCTGCTGCTTCATATCACCATGCAGACCTTCTGCAAAATAACCGCGGTTCTGCAATTCGTTTGCCAGTTCATCTACCATGTGTTTTGTATTACAGAATACAAGGGAGAGCTTCGGATCATAGACATCCAGAAGTCTTGTCAGAATATCCAGTTTGTCTTTTCTTCTGACATCATAGTAATACTGCTCAATATTTTTCACTGTCAGCTCTTTTTTTACAACTTTGATGGTCAGCGCATCTTTCTGATACTGTTTTGTAATCTCCATGATCTCTTTCGGCATCGTTGCAGAAAAAAGAACGGTCTGACGATCTTCCGGAAGATACTTCAATACTTCTTCGATATCCTCACGGAATCCCATATTCAGCATTTCATCTGCTTCATCCAGAATGATCGTATGGATAAAATCACAGCGGATAGTTTTTCTTCTTAAATGGTCCATCACACGACCCGGAGTACCAACAATGATCTGTACGCCGCCTTTCAAAGAACGGATCTGTTTTCCAATCTCCTGTCCGCCGTAGATTGGAAGAATCTTAATACCATGCATGTATTTTGCCAGGTTGTGTAACTCATTAGATACCTGGATTGCAAGCTCACGGGTCGGGCATAAGATCAGTGCCTGCGTTTTCTTCAGTTTCGGATCCACTTTGTGAAGCAACGGAATACCGAAGGATGCCGTTTTTCCGGTTCCTGTCTGCGCCTGTCCGATGACATCTCTGCCACTCATAACAGCCGGAATAGACTGTGCCTGGATCGGAGTTGCCTCCTCAAATCCCATTTCTTTGATAGCCCGCAGAATCTGCGGATTTAAATCTAAGTCTTCAAATAAAACTGTACTCATATAGTTCCTTTCCAAATAAAAAGTTGTTATTCAGAGTCTATTATATTCATTCTATTTGCTTCGAACCTGTACAAATATGATTTTTAACACGATTCTCAAGGATATTCTAAATAAATCAAAATATATACTCTAAATAAATTTGCAGAAAAAAAGTGTGCTTTGCACACTGAATTCAATGATAACAAAGCACACTTTAAAAGTCAATGCAGATTTTTATATCACAACGGCTAATAGCACAGCAATATCAAAATTCAACCAATCTCATTTAAATTTATGATGGAATCGTCGTTTTAATCTTCTTTTTCCATACACCACTCAGATATCGCAACCCGCCCAGACCTGCTGCGCACCACCAGGTGATCGGAGATACCCACCAGAGCCCCCAATATCCCCACAGACAGGAAAACAAAAATGCAAAACCAATACGGGTAATGACCTCACTGATGCCCATCCAGATGGTAATTTTCACGTCTCCCACTGCACGAAGCATGTTATGAAACAGATTTAATATTCCGACACCGATCAAAAACGGTGCAAAGATATGCATATACTCTACACCATAACCAATCGCTTCCTGACTGTCAGTAAACATCCGCATGATCGCTGGTGCCAGCAGGAAGATCAACGGTGATACAACCGCATATCCAATGGCATTCAACAAAAACGTAGTGCGAAATCCGGCTTTAATCCGCTCGATGTTCTTCGCCCCCGTATTTTGTCCGGTAAAGGTTCCAAGCGCCGTTCCGAGAGCATCGCCCACCTGCATTCCAAGTCCTTCCACTTTGATGCACACACCATACGCTACAACCAGTGTTGTTCCATAGGTATTTACCACTGCCTGTAATGTCATATCTGAAATAGAAATAATACTCATCTGCAACGCTGCCGGCAGACCATACACCAGCATTTGTTTTCCGATATAAGTATCCAGTTTCAGTTTATCTCTGCGGATCCGCAGCATCGGCAAAATCTTCCATGCATAAAGCAGGCAGGCCACGCCGGATATAACCTGAGCCAGTACGGTTGCAAATGCAGCACCGCCAACTCCCAGAGGAATCACAGCCACAAATAAAATGTCAAATACAATATTCAACAAACTGGAGATACCAAGAAAAATCAGCGGAACCACGGAATTACCCAGTGAGCGTAAGACTGCAGAAATCCAGTTGTACAACATCGTTCCGACAGAACCGGCGCAAATGATCCGCAAATACAAAACAGCCGCATCCAGCACTTCTGCCGGAGTCTGCAGCACGATCAGTAACGGTCTTGTCGTAAGCAGTCCGATCACTGTTACAAGTATCGTCATACCAAGTGCAATAAAAATAGACGAAAAGAATGTCTTTACTACTTTATCCTCTTCCTTTGCACCATAGTATTGTGACATAACAACCGTTACGCCCGTCGTCAGACCGATGATCAACGAAAATACCAGATACATACCGACGCCTGCCACACTGACCGCTGCCAGCGCATTATCCCCTAAAAAATGCCCTACAATATACGAATCGGCGAAATTATAGATTCTCTGAAAAACCAGCCCCAGCAACACAGGCATCGCAAATTTCAAAATCTGCGGTGCGATACGTCCGGAAGTCATATCAACCATAACTTCTTTTTTCATACTCGTTTCTTCCCCTTTCAATACTTCTTAACTATGTCTGTATTGTATCTCATACCGTTTTGAAAAAATAGTCATTTTCTTCCCAAAAACTGTAAAATCGTATCGCAAACAACCCTTTTTTCATGTATTATAATAATAGATAAAATACACACTTCCGCATTCGGACAATATTTTGCAAAAAGACTGCAGGTCTTATTATAACAACCAAAATACATGCTTCTGTATTTACATATTTATTAACGCACTGATAACTAACGCTATTAGTCATAATGATAGGAATAGGAATATAAAGGATGGGTACTATGAAACTAAATTATAATGAAAAAGAACTGTATCAACTTCTACAGGACTTCCACGACTTAACCAGACTGACACTGACCCTCTACGATCCCGAAGGAGAATGGATCTTCAGTTATCCGACAAAAGAAAACTGTTTCTGCAATTGTATCAAAACCTCACCGGAAGGAGTCGCCCTCTGTGATGCCTCCGATCGTGCTTCCTTTGAAGCCGCAAAAACTTCCGGTGAATGTGTCATTTACAAATGTCATGCCGGGCTGATCGAAGCCACCGCCCCAATCGTCAGTGACGGTTTTACCATCGGCTACCTCATGATGGGACAGGCCGCAAATGCTACTTCCACAGAACAATTGCAATCCCTGATTGAACATACATTACATAAATATCACCTGACCACCACAGAAACTCATCTACAGAAACAAAAAGAACAAGAAAAAACTGTAACCGAAGCAAATATCAAAGAAGCCTATATCGCTAACTCAACCTCCGCCTCACCTGGTACATATAAAGCAAACAAATTAGCTGAAAATGACAGTTGGAAACAGTATGCTGCTGCAATCCCCTGTATCTCCGACACGCAGATTCACGCCGCTGCAAGCATCATGGAAGCATGTATTTCCTCCATCCTGTACAAAAAACTAATTTCCATCGAAAAACAACAGTTTGAACAAAACATCAACACTTATATTCTGAACCACCTGACCGAAGATCTATCCGTAGACCGCCTTTGTGAACACTTGCATTTGAGCCGCCGCAAACTCTACGAATATTCAGAAGAATTTTTGCATTGCAGCATTGCAAAATATATAAAAAAAATGCGCCTGCAGCATGCGCAGACACTATTAACCGAAACAAATTTACCAATTTCTACCATTTCCGAACAATGCGGATTTTCCGACTACAACTATTTCTGTCGGATTTTCAAGCAGGAAAATGGCATGTCCGCACGAAGCTATCGCACAGCACAACAGACATAATTTTCTGTGATACTATATTTTTTGCAATACATACACTGTATATAGCACTTTATGTATTAGAGTTTCCTGATCTTATCCGGATTTACCGTATTTCCAAGTGAAAGCGGCTGGGCGGCAAAATTTGCCATTTTAGGAGCCATTATCGTAACCATTGGAATCTTCCAGTTACTCAAAAAATGTACTATAATGATGAATAAGAAAAGTATGTATTCCAGTACGGAGATAAGACACAAATTTCATTTTTGGGCAAAAATTTTCGTAACGTAAATAGCGCCCCCAATTTATTTTTTCTTGATGAGCGATTGTTAGCCAGCAAGATAAAATAAATTTGGGGCGCTTCCACTACCAAAAACTTAACCACAAAAGAAACTAAAAAACTTTTACTATTCTAATGACGGTACTTATTGGCTTCTTTCAGACGTGCCATTGCACGGGCCAGTGATGCGGTATTGCGATAATACTCCATACGGCTCTTGTGCTGAAGCAGACGTTCTTCTGCACGCTCTTTGGCTTCTTTTGCACGACGGACATCGATTTCTTCCGGACGTTCGATTGTGTCTACCAGGATTTCCACCTGATTGTCGGAATTAACTTCCGCAAATCCACTTCCGCAAACGGCCGGAATCATCTTGCCGTCAGTGGTTCCGATACGCACTTCGCCTTCTTTCAGTGCAATGACGCATTCCTCATGATTTGCCAGAATCTGAACTTCACCATCGATGGCCGGCAGAACGATGGATTCTGCCTCAGAATCGAAAAAAATCTTATCATATGCAATGATTTTTAAATGAAATGTACCCATAGTCACACCTCACTAATGATTGCCGTTCTTTGCTTTTTCAATGACATCATCAATGGTTCCGACATTGAAAAATGCCCATTCCGGATATTCGTCCATCTCACCGTCAATGATCTTCTTGAAACCTTTAACAGTTTCTTCCAGCGGAACATATTTGCCAGGAATTCCGGTAAATGTCTCAGCTACGTGGAACGGCTGTGACAGGAAACGCTGAATCTTTCTTGCACGATATACAGTTGTCTTATCCTCTTCGGAAAGTTCTTCCATACCAAGGATGGCGATGATATCCTGCAACTCTTTGTAGCTCTGCAAAATCTCCTGTACACGACGTGCAACCTCATAATGCTCTTCACCGACGATATCCGGCTCCAGAATACGTGAATTCGACTCCAGCGGATCAACGGCCGGATAAATACCCTGTTCAACGATCTTTCTGGAAAGTACCGTTGTTGCATCCAGATGTGCGAATGTGGTTGCCGGAGCCGGGTCAGTTAAGTCATCCGCCGGTACATAAATTGCCTGTACCGAGGTAACGGAACCTTCTTTTGTGGAAGCAATACGCTCCTGCAATTCACCGACTTCATTTGCCAGAGTCGGCTGATAACCTACCGCAGAAGGCATACGTCCAAGCAATGCGGAAACCTCTGAACCAGCCTGTACATAACGGAAAATGTTATCGATAAATAACAGTACATCCTGGTGTTCTTTGTCACGGAAATACTCTGCCATAGTCAGACCGGTCTCAGCTACACGCATACGAGCTCCTGGTGGCTCATTCATCTGTCCGAACACTAAGGCTGTTTTTTCCAGAACGCCGGATTCTTTCATCTCTGTCCACAGATCATTACCCTCACGGGAACGCTCTCCGACACCGGTGAAAATAGAATATCCACCGTGCTCTGTTGCAATATTACGGATCAGCTCCTGGATCAGAACGGTTTTACCGACACCTGCACCACCGAACAGACCGATCTTACCACCTTTGGAGTATGGAGCCAAAAGGTCAATAACTTTGATACCCGTCTCCAGAACTTCGACAACCGGACTCTGCTCTTCAAAGGATGGCGGTTCTCTGTGGATACACCAATTTTCTTTTGACTCTACCGGTTTTCCATCATCGATTGCCTCACCCAGAACATTGAACAGTCGTCCCAGCGTTGCTTTTCCTACCGGAACTGTGATACCTGCGCCGGTTGCTGTTACTTCCATATCACGATGAAGCCCTTCACTGGAAGCAAGCATGATACATCTTACGGTATCATTTCCAATATGCTGTGCCACTTCCATGACACATGTTTTTCCATTATTATCAACTTCGAGTGCATCTTTGATGCATGGAAGGTTATGGTCGGAAAACTCTACGTCTACAACAGGTCCCATGACCTGAACGATTTTTCCTTTATTCATATCGCTTCACCTCTCTTACTTTTTCTTACTCTTCTGTGCCTTGGCACCTGCAATGACCTCAGTAATTTCCTGAGTGATCGCTGCCTGACGCACACGGTTGTATTCAATTTCCAGATCATGCAGCATCTGCTTTGCACTATCGGTAGCGGTCTGCATCGCCATCATTCTGGAATTATGTTCACTGGCATAAGATTCTACCAGCGCACCATATACAAAACCACACACAACGTTTGGAATCAGGCTGTTCAGCACCGATTCCACAGAAGGATGAAAGGTCATTCTGTCACTGTATCCTTTCAGATTTTTGTGTGTATATTCTTCTCTCTGCAACGGAAGCAATTGAAACATATCCGCTTCCATCTTGAATGCATTGATCATTTTGGTATAGATGATATAAACCTCATCCAGTTCCTCACGTATATATTCATCAATCAGTTGAAGACCAATGTGACGCGCCCTGTAAAGGGTCGGATTCTGCACGGTATAACTGAATTCTCCGTCAATATTTACATCTTTTTTCATGAAATACTGCCGGCCTAACTCACCGACCACAAACAGTTTGTTCTGTCCGCCCTTTTCCAGCTGTTCCGATGCAAGCTTCAGAACATTGTGGTTGTAAGCTCCTGCCAGACCCTTGTCGGCAGTGATCACAAGGTAACCGCGCTTTTTCCGGTCATCCGGGATATCTCTTCCGAAAAAAATATTGTTTGTGTCCGGAACGGACTTCATAAAACGCGCGACTGCATTCTGCTGCGCAAAGAAAAACGGCTCCGTATCTGCCAGACTTTTCTTTGCCTTCTGCATCTTTGACGAAGAAATCATATACATGGCACTGGTGATTTTCATCGTATCTTTGATACTCTGCATTCTGCTCTGTATCTCTCTAGCACTTGCCATGATAGACCTCCTATTTTACATACTCCCTGGCGGCAGCGAGGATCTTTTCTCCAAGTTCATCGGACAGAGCTTTTGTCTCATTCAGCTCAGCGATGATCTCAGGATGTGCATTTTTGAAATATTCCAGCATACCCTTCTGGGTCTCTTTGATTTTTTTAACTTCCACATTCAGGAAAATCTTGTGTGTGGCGGTCCACAGTGTAATAACCTGCTCTGCCATATCCAACGGCTGGCAAAGCGGCTGTTTTAACAGTTCCATCAGACCTTTTCCGTACTGTAACTGCTCTTTTGTATCATCATCCAGGTCAGAACTGAACTGGGTAAATACTTCCATCTCACGATACTGCGCCAGATCGATACGAATACTTCCGGCTGCTTTTTTCATCGCTTTTGTCTGTGCTGCACCACCGACACGGGACACAGACAGACCTACGTTTACCGCCGGTCTCATACCGGAGAAGAATAAGTTACTCTCCAGGAAGATCTGACCGTCTGTGATGGAAATTACGTTGGTCGGAATATATGCAGATACATCGCCGGCCTGTGTCTCGATAATTGGCAGGGCTGTGATGGAACCGCCGCCCAGTTTGTCACTCAGACGACTGGAACGCTCCAGCAGTCTGGAATGCAGGTAGAAAACATCACCCGGATAAGCCTCACGTCCCGGAGAACGCTCCAGCAACAGGGACAATGCACGGTAAGCTACCGCATGTTTTGACAGATCATCGTAAACGATGAGCACGTCTTTTCCCTGATACATAAAATATTCTGCCATGGCAGTTCCCGCATACGGTGCAATATACTGCAGCGGAGCCGGATCACTGGCTGTTGCTGCTACAATGATGGAATAATCCATAGCACCGTGCTTTTTCAATGTGGATACAATTTTTGCAATTGTTGATGCTTTCTGTCCAATTGCGACATAAATACAGATGACATCTTTTCCCTTCTGGTTGATCATGGCATCCGTTGCAATGGATGTCTTACCTGTCTGACGGTCACCGATGATCAGCTCTCTCTGTCCACGTCCGATCGGGAACATAGAATCGATGGAAAGAATTCCTGTCTCCATTGGTACGCTGACCGATTTACGATCCACGATGCCCGGTGCTTCATTTTCAATCGGCCGGTAATCATCTTCTTCGATATCGCCCTCTCCATCAATTGGAGCACCCAGGGCATTGATGATTCTTCCGACAAATTTATCTCCAACCGGAATTCCGGCTTTCTTTTTGGTTCTTGTTACTTTGGTTCCTTCCTTGATCCCTGTATCACGGCCAAACAGAATGACGCCGATCTCATTTCTTCTGACATCCTGTACCATACCTTTTACGCCGTTCTCAAAGACAACGATCTCACCATACATGGCCTGGTCAATTCCATAGACAGTGGCAATTCCGTCACCAACCCAGATGACATGACCAATTTCCCGATCCGTCGCCTCAAAATCATAATTTTCGATTTCTTCTTTCAGGATGGAAATAATATCCTGTGAACTGATAGCGCTCATTGTCCTATCACCTCTTTCTTTTACCTTTTACTTCTTACTCTGCCTGTTATAATTCAGCCTGATTCTGAATCATACCGAGCTGCTCCTGCATGCCGCGGATCCGTCCGCTGATGCTCCAGTCCCATTCACGGCCATTGGCAGCGAGGACAAAACCTCCCACCAGACGCTCATCCCGGATCATCTCAAGCTCGACCTGATGCGCATCAAACTCTTCCATCAGGAATTTTTTAATTCCTTCCAGCTGATTATCATCCGGTGCTGTCACATAACGTAATGTTGCGTTTACGATTGACTGATGTTCATTTGCATACATTTTGTATTCCTCCACGATCTCTTCCAGATATTCCACGTCAGAATAATCACAGAGAATCTTCATAAAATTCTGTAACTTTTTTCCCGGGAAAATACGGTCAACCACCGCATGTTTTTCCTCTTTGTAAACACTTGGGTCTGTCAGCACACGCTGTAATTCGGGACTCTCCCGATAAATCTGTACTGCAGTTTCAAGATCTTCTACCGGAGCCTTCAGCTCCCACAAAACTCTTACATATTTAGCCGTTGTTGCTGTCATGTTTGTCACCCGTTTTACTTAAAAACTCATTGTAAAGCTGTTCATCCGTGACTTTACTGCTATTCTCTCCGATAATCTTGATCGCTGCAGCCATAGCCAGCGTACTGATCTCTTTCTGTACACTCTGCAGTGCTCTGTCACGTTCTTTTTCCATATCCTGATTTGTTTTTTCAAGCAAAGCTTCGGATCGTTTTTCCGCATCGGAAACAATCTGCTTGTACTGCACATCTGCCCGTTCTCTGGCATCTGCCACAATCTGGACTGCCTCCTCTTTTGCGCCCTGCAAAGATGCCTCATACTGAGTTTTCAACTCTAAAGCCTCTGCATTTACCGTATCTGCTTTTTCAAACTGTTCCGTTACCATCTGTTTTCTCTTTTCGATGATATTTAAAACCGGTTTGAACAGAAACTTTCTGATCAGGAAATAGAAGATCAACAGGTTCACAATGATCCATATAAGGTTTGAATCAATTCTCAGCATCCTGAAATCCTCCTTCTAAAAACAAAATCTCACGTCTTTGTTTTTTATTTGCAAAGGAAAATGATCAGAATAGCGACAACCATACCATAAATAGCAGTTGCCTCTGCCAGTGCACAACCAAGTAATAAGTTCTTGCTGATCTTGCTGTCAGCTTCCGGCTGTCTTGCTACGGCATCTACTGCTTTACCTGTTGCGATACCAATACCTACACCTGCTCCAATTCCTGCTAATGCTGCGATACCAGCTCCGAGTGCGATCATCATAATAATTATCTCCTTTTCTCACTTCAAATTTTTTATTCTGCCTGTAATTCAATAGCTTCCTTGATGTATAACGATGTCAGGAACACAAATACATATGCCTGGATCAACCCATCAAAAATATCAAAATAGAAACTAAATACCAGCGGTACAACCATCGGCACAACCGCCTTGATCAGCTCCATGATAACGAACGCTCCGAGTACATTTCCGAACAGTCGTAAACATAACGAAAACGGTCGGATAAAAATCTCCAGAATGTTGATCGGTGTAATGATCGCGACAGGTTGTGTAAATCCTTTCGCCCACTTCTTTACACCTTTTGCACGGATACCGGCGGCTTCCACCAGTATGATACTCATCAACGCAAGAGCGATCGTACAATTCAGGTCCTTTGTCGGAGGCTTAAATCCAAATAAGCCAATTACATTTGCAATACCGATAAACAGACCGACGCTCATCAGATAAGGGATATAACATTTTCCTTCCTCTCCGAGCAGCCCTTCGAAAAATCCATAAAATTTTCCGATACATACTTCCAGAAACAACTGCCTCTTTCCCGGATTCTCCACGCTCAATTTCCGCGTCAGGAAAATCGATGCCACTATGACAATTGCCATAATGATCCACATAACGACAACTGATTCCGCGATTTTGATTCCACCAAAAATGGGTATCGTGAACACCGTCTTGACACTCAATTGGTCGATCAACTCATCTACCAGTCCGTTCGTAGCGGTCACCTCCTTCTTTTCTCTTTCTTCTGTTTTTTGAACGCAGATCACGAAGCGACTGCGTTCATGAGCAAGGAGCGAAGCGGATTGCGAATGTCCGCTTTATTTTTCCTGAAACATGTTTCCCAATCATCACAGTTTCAGCATCATTGTTGCATCTCGTAATTGATACTGTTTTCTCATAATTGGTACTACCATTATCCCTGAAAAATAAAAGACCGGTGGTTGTCACAAAACTCCTTACCCCCGTTGGTCTTTTCGTGTATTCATATTAATACAATTTCCAGATTTTGCAATCGGCAAATTTTCCTAAATTGTTTTTTTATAAAAAAATTTTTTCAGCAAAATCACGATTGACAATTTTCCATTTAACAGATTATTTCCTGATTATGTACTTTATGACTTCTTTTTTCGGCAATTTTGCCTACTTTACGAAAAACGAATCTTACAAATGAGCTGGTCTGGAACATTTATAAGAACAGTGCCATCTGGATTTTTCCCCTTGATGTCTGTAACCGGAAAAATCAGAAATATGTCTGACTTCTATTTGACTTGTCAGTCTTTTTACTACATAATAAATGCAGGGGCTTTTTATATTGAAGGAGGTTTTTTATGGCAGCACAAATCACGGCCGTCATTATTTTCCTGGTTATGTTTGCATTCATTATCACGGAAAAAATTCCACGGCACATTGCGACAACACTCTGCAGTGTTGCAACGCTCATTCTCGTGTTTGGTGTCTGTATGCACAGTTCCACTGCGTTATTCGAGACACTGAACTTTCAGTCTTTTACATCTGTTGATTTTTGGCGTGCAGGCGCCGAAGCCACAGAAAGTACAAAAGGAATCAACTGGCAGACAATTATTTTCATCTTTGGCATGATGATCATGGTCGAAGGAATGGCAATTTCCGGATTTTTCTCCTGGCTTTGTCTGACCATTGCAAAAGCAGTCAGATATAATACCACAAAAATTTTTGTGATGTTTATGGCTCTGGCATTCGTACTGTCTATGTTCATTGACAGTATCACAGTAATTTTATTCCTTGCAGCGATTACGATCACGCAAAGTAAATTATTGCAGTTTGACCCAATTCCGGTCATTATCGCCGAAATCTTCTGTTCAAACCTGGGTGGTTCTTCCACCATGTGTGGAGATCCTCCAAACATCATTATCGGAACAGCTTTGCATTACACCTTTACCGACTTTTTATTCAATACCGGTATCATTGCAATAGCCAGTCTGATACTGATGATTGTCTTCTTTTACATGTGCTTCCGGAAAAAACTGAGCGCCAACAATCTGTCTGAAGAAGAAATCGAAAAAATGCCGTCTCCGGACAGCGCTATCAGAAATAAGCGTTCTTTTATCATCAGTTGCATCATCTTTCTGTGTGCAATTGTACTTCTGGTAACACATGGACAGACCGGATTAACGGTTTCCACCATTGGCATAATTGCCGCTATCGCAACCTGCGCAACCGCAGGAAAAAAGGCAAAACACATTTTACGTCGTATTGATTATCCAACCCTTATTTTCTTCATTGGATTATTCGTCGTGGTCGGCGGTCTGGAAGAAACAGGCATTCTGGAACTGATTGCCAACTTTATCCATATGATCAGCGGTGGAAATGTAACCTTTATTGTAATCATTATTATATGGGTATCTGCAGTAGCCAGCGCCATCATAGATAATATCCCATTTTCCGCTACGATGATTCCGATCATCAAAAGCCTTGCAGCGACATCCGGAGCAGATTTATCCGTTCTGGCATGGACCCTTGCACTTGGTACCGATATCGGTGGAAGTGCAACTCCGATCGGAGCATCCGCCAACGTGGTCGGCATCGCCGTTGCATCCAAAAACGGTCATCATATTTCCTGGAAGCAGTATTGCAAATACTCCATTCCGGCAACGTTGATCGTAATTGCAGTATCAATGCTATATATCATTTTCAGATATATATAATTCAGGACTCCGTTATGACTCCTGCTGCCGCTCCCGGCTTTTTCTCATTCTTATCGGGAGCGGCGTTTTATATTCGATAGTATATCTCTTCCTATCGAAAAAAGTACAAATAAAAACAGAAAGACTTGGTTGGAGCGTCACTCCCAACATCTCTTTTGCCCATTGCATGAAGCATGTGGCGCATGACAACGCTTTTTTCACCTCAAAGTCTTTCTGTTTATTTCTATACACATCATATATTTTTTATGCACGACTGCAAAGTATTTCTACCCTATTTCTTCAAATAAATAGCCGTCACCGCACAGTCGCGAACTGCATTTTTTGCAGTTTCTTCCAGCGCCGCCGGAATCTCATCATATTTGACATCAATACAGTCTTTTTCAAAATTGTGGGCAAATAACTGCGGATATAATCCCACGCAAATGCCACAGCGGACACAATATTCTTTGATTTCTGCTTTCATTTCACTTTTCCTCCGATTCTAAATTCCTACCCTATCCGAATAAATTCTTCAAAAAACCCTCAAACTGTTTTTTATGCATGATTCTCCATATAGTCACATGCACTGTCTCCTGCTGCAAACCCAAACGGCATTGCAAAATAAGCACCGGCGCTGCCGCCTGTCGGAGGATTTCCATAAAACTCGCTCATCATATTATCCCCTGCTGCATAAAGTCCCGGAATTGCTTTTCCATCTTCTTTCACGACCTGCATTTTTCCATTGACTTTGATGCCACCGATGGTATCATAACCGGCGCAGAATACGCGCATTGCATAAAATGGTCCCTTACGAACCGGACGGAGATATTTTGCATCTTTTCCAAACTCTTCATCCTCAGCATTGTCGCAATATCCATTGTAACGTTCCAGTGTTTCCTTCAAACCAGCCTGATCGATTCCGGACTGTGTACACAATTCTTCAATGGTATCTGTCATAAATACATGTTTATTTCCTTTTTCCTCGATCAGCCTCCTAAACTGGCTCGGAATATCTGTCAGTTTCTCCACCGGGAAGATAAAGTACATGTAATCCACACCCTCTTCTTCCAGATGACGTCTGGTATCTTCATCAAATACGATATAGCTTTCCCCATTTGGCTGATTTGCAATACCGGTGCTGATTGCCATATGGTTGTTCGAAATGCTCTCATCAATAAAACGCTCGCCATTTTTATTTACCCACAGATACGGCTGCTCCTGAATGGTACGTGTCTCGTTGTATACAATCCACGGCGAACTTGCCACGATTCCCGGCCCTGGAACCAGATTGTGACCTGATACTGCAATGGCACTCTGGGCACCACCGAGCTTCCATGCCAGCTTCTGTCCATCTCCGGTCTGACCGGAATTTGGATAACAGTTGAATAATACATTTCCGTCTCCGGAGCAATTATAATCCGTAAAAGTAAAGCCGGTATATTTTTTCATCATTTCACGATCTTCCATAATACCGCCACTGGCAATGATCACAGCTTCACATTCCACTTCGATTTCTTCTTTTGTTTCGTTATTGACAGCCTTAACACCGGTTACTGTTCCATTTTCGTCCACCAGAATATCTGTGATCGGTGTATTCAGCATATACTGTCCACCACGTTTAATGATATCCTTCATGGCATTCAGACAGATCAGTGCACCGCCATGGCCTTTGCCTCGTCCCGGAACCAGATAAAAATCTCCATGTGCCATTACTGCAGGTGGAAATCCATCCGCATATTTCGGATCTCCGATATCCTCCAGCTCCAGTTGCTGTGTCGGAATCATTTTAATGCCAAGACGCTCAATATATTCCTTTGTTCTCCAGGAATTGTTTACATACTGACGAATTACGGATGGATTAGCATTGTAATTCGAATACTCATATAACAAATGGAATGCTGCATTCTGAAATGCCCTGTCTTTTCGAATGCTGACATATGCAATCGGACAGTTGGAAACCGCTCCACCCTGATATGGTTTCTTTTCAAATACGATAACTTTCTTTCCACGGGCAAGTGCTGCATCTGCCGCCGAAATACCTGCCATGCCACTTCCCATAATTACCAGATCTGTTTTTAACTTCATAAAAAATAAAACCTCCTTCACCTGTTGCTCTTTTTCAAACACCTGTTGAGGAGATTTTATCAATCTTTCTATATACTTTAACCTTTCATCTGGCATAAATCGCGTGTATTTTACTGCATACAATTGTGCAGAGTGCACTTTTATTTTTCCCGCCACTTTATATACTGCTGAATCTGTTCCGATAAAATATAACGCATTTTTTCTTCGGAATCATCCAGTGAAACCGCGTACTGTTCTTCCACCATCGAAATCATATTCCGCACAGTATTTCGATGAAGTCCAAGGTCTGCTGCTGTGCGGGTTGCACTGCAGTCATTTTTCAGGTAACAAAGTACCGTCCTGCCATACGACGTATGATGCTCCCGGTCATATACGGCCAGTTCCCGGTAAAATTCCGACTGCATCGAAACTGGTTCCATCTCTGTCTCCATTCTGGAAAACAAATGATACATTACCACATCTTTGTACTGACACAATACCCCCTGGCTCTGCCCCGTTTTCTGATTCCACTGCAACGTGAACACGGCCTGCGCATAGGCATCTTTCATCCGTTTCAGTTCCGTAAAAATATTGCTGACTCCGATGCGATACTCATATTGTTCTAACAACTGCTTTAAAATATGCAATTCCTTTTCATCAAATGACAGATCCTGATGTATCGCTGTTTTACTATATTTCAACAGGCAGATATGATTTTCATATAAAAACGGTTTCATTTCCCATGACTGTCGTTCCAGAAGACGCGCCAGAAATTTCAGCGGCACATGCTCCTGATTGGAAAACTCAAGAATTCCAAGTACCAGATATCCGGTCTTTTCCAGTCCGTCAATCATATTTACCTGCTCCGTAATCCGGTCTTCCGGAATTTCAGCACTTCCAAGCAGGTTTGCCAGAAAGGTTTCATACATCATACGCCCGTGTCGTCGGTTCTCGTAATTGCGCTGCAGACACAAAGACATATTTTTCATAAACATATGAATCAGATCCAAATATCCGCTTTCCGGTGTTTCTTTTCCACAGAAAATAGACGTATATCCAAGTAGCGTCTGTCCGCTGAAAAACTGCAGGTAAATATTTGTTCCGGATTTTTCATCTGCTGCCGGTGCAATCAGAAGTTCACCTTCTTTAATCCGTGAAAAAATCTGTTTCTTTTTCAGTTGTTCCATCGTATGCGCATCTGTGTATCCCTGCGCTACCGTTTCCTGAAAAATTTTATAATGAGACGGACTGTGTCTTGTGTAAGCCAGCACATCAAAACTTGCATCAAAAGCAATCATTGGATGTTCCAGAATTTCTTCACTGATATCGATCAATTCCTGCACATCTTTTCCTTCCAGTGCCGCGATATGCATGTTTTTATCCCATTCTACCAGACAGCAAAAAATTTCCACCAGATCATTTATCACTTCCGGTACCGTTTTTTCCGTCTCCATAAAAATCAGATTTTTGTGAAAAGCATTCCATTTTCGAATCATGTTTTGGCGGATTTCCCTATCCTGAGCATTGGGAAAAATAACAAGCAGACAGATATTTTTATCCAATTTTTCTTCTATATCCGGTACACGGATGCCATCACAGAGATACAGATATTCTCTTTTTAATTTCCGGACATCTGCAATCCAGTGCTGAATTCCCGAAAAATCCTGTTTCTGCATGATTTCTGGCTGCTCATCCAATTTCCAGTCTCTGATAAAATATAATAAAAGATCTTTTGTAATCGTCATAACAATTCCCCCATCATTTTCTGTAGTTTTTTCAACTGCTCAGATATATGTTTTGGGTTATATACCAGATTTAACGAAATCGGCATTGCATCCGTGATTGGAATCAGTGTGATATTTTCCAGCGATGCTGCACAATAATCCCGGGCGATAAAAGCCACTCCACGGTTCGCCCGCACCAGAGAAACTACCGTCTCCATATTTGGCAGATACTCAATCCTGTTATTATAATCCCTGTGATTTCCATGCAGGAAGAACGGCAGTAAGGCATGCTGCACCGGTGCTTCCTGCTCACTGAGATACAAAAGCGTCTCATCCGATATATCATGGAATGAAATCTCACGGTAATCCTCATATTTATGGCCCTTTGGAACTGCCAAGGACAGCTGAGCTTCATGCAATGTCTGCATTTTCAAAGGCTCCGGACATGTAGTCGTCGTTGCCAGAATAAATCCTGCATCGATTTTTCCATTCAGCAAATTTGAAAAAATCTGACTTGGAAGGCTTCCGATCAGATTCAGACTGATTTTCGGATACTTCTCCTGAAACTGTGCCAAAATATCAGCCACATGATAATTCAACGCTCCCGGCATATGACACAAGCGCAGCGCATCTTCCGATACGTTACCTGCTGCCCGCACCCGCTGCCGCAGCTCATCCTGCTTTTTAAACAATTCATTTGTCTCGGACAACAGCACTTCCCCCGCATGTGTCAATTTCAAAGAATGCTTTGTACGATCAAACAGGCTGACACCAAGTTCTGCTTCCAATTGACTGATCTGTTTACTCAAGGCCGGCTGACTGATAAAAAGCTCTTTGGCTGCCTTTGAAATATTTAAATGTTTTACAACTACCAGAAAATATTCCAGTGATTTTGTGGTCATAATTTTTCTCCTAATAAGTCTCTTTCCAATTCACCCGCTCCATTCGCCAAACGCACTTACAGTGCTTCCCCGCTGTTACACAGCTCTTTTGGCTCATAAAATGGCGCTCCCTTTGTCCCTATACATGTAGCTGACTCCTCATGCAAGCATGATCGTCATCTACATATATGGGACAAGTGAACTGATAACAATATAACATAAAAGTTATACTTATATCCAATAAAATAGTGTCTTTTCTTTTTTCTATCGGTTAAAATAGAAGCATCAAATACACGAAGGTTCACATCGAACCTTATCTATTATGGAGGAGGATTTTAATATGAGCACACCAGGTGTTAAAGTCGGAGTTTCCGAAGAAGAGAAAAAGCTTTCTTACTACAAATATTTTGAACAGGATTTAGCTCCGGTACCGGCTGAGAAAATCTCTATTTTACAGGGCGGACCGATTGCACCGGAAAAATGCATCCCGTTTGATGAGAGAAATAAATTCCTGAAAGGTGAAGATGATGAATATGCAAATATCGGTTTCGGCGTAGCTGCAGACGGAACTGCTCTCGTATGTAATACAACTTACATGCCGAGCGTTACAGGCGAAATGCTTGACTGGTGGTTCCCATGGCATTCTGTTGGATCTGATCTGCGTTACAAAATCTGGGATCCGGAAGATCACTATTTTGCAAGAGCATATCCGGCATCTTATGTCGTAGACCCGAACGTACCAATGAACCAGAAAACATGGGGCGTTGATCACTACATCATGGAAGACGTCGGACCGGGACCGGAATTCTTAAAACTCTGCTTCAAGAGACCAGCCGATTTTGGTTATGACGAAAGCATTATCGGTACCGAAAAATGTGAATCTCTCGTATGTGCAATCGGCGAAAGCAGCTGTGCGGCAGCAATGACTCACAAATGGCATCCATACAAAGACGGTGTATTATTTGAGTCCCGTTTCTGGATTGGATACCGCATCGATGAAGAAGGAAACATCGTAAAAGCAATTCCGGAAGGCGTATCTATCCCACCATTTGTACCACAGGGATTATTTGCACACAACATCAAAGAGTTTACAAACCTGGCAGCAATTCTGCCAACCTTATATGCAGAAGAGAAAGATACTTTCTAAATACATATAGTATAAATACTTTCAACTTCAGACTAATATAAAAATACACGTGGACTGATTGTAATAGATCAATTCACGTGTACTTTTCTTTTATTAAGTTACTTTATCAATTCCACTAATTTCTGCAATCCTGCCGGTGTCTGTGACATTGCCTTCACCGACTGTCCTGCCAGCGCATCCGCATCTGATTCCGTTACCGTCAATGTTGTACTTCCATCCGAATTTTCTGTCCCATCCACACAATACTCAAAGCTGACATACCCCAGATTGTCCGTTACTGCGATGAGCAGACACCCAAGCTGTTTCATTTCCCGCTGCAGCCGTTCCACATTGTCAGACGAAGAAATCTGTACATTCAAAAATGTCCATCCGTAAGGTTCCTCTGATGTCTGCAGCTGTGTACCATAACAAAGTAGCGCCTCGTCGTTGATTCCAAGTACCGCTCGGGCAGCCTGCACGGACCGCCCATCCGCAGAAATATCCCCCACATATGGATTTCTGCTCTGATACAGATCCGAAACCGTTCCGCCAATCAAAATCCCATCATCCCACAAAATCTGTTTTTCCAGAACAACCCTCTTTACCTCTCCAGAACTTTCATACTCCGCCTGAAACTCATTTGTGTGAAACGATGACTTTCGCGTTTCCCGCAGAAATACCGTCACAATTCCATCCTGCTCCTGAAACGCCACATCTGCCACACCTTTTGTCTGATCCAGCAACAAACCCTGCACCGACACTTTATGATCTTCCACTGCCACATCTGCCTGCACAAACTCTGCCTGCTCCACCTTCTGCCCAATGACATATGCCTTGCACCAGATTCCTGTACCGACTGCGATTACAACGATCAATACCGCTGCCAGGATTCGCATCCGGTTTTTCCTCCGGATCTTTTTCAGATAATCTATTTCAGATGGCCCTTTGAAATCAGCCTTCCGTCCCATCTGTTCCAAATCCTGCTCCGACAAATACCCGCCATTCACCGTTTCCTGCATCTCATGATATATTTTTCGGCAGTTCTCACATATCTTCATATGCTGTTCCACCGCCTGATTGCTCACATCATTTGTCAGTCCATCCACATAAGATGGAAGCAGATCTCGCACAATTTCACACGTCAGATCATTTTTCATGACATTTCATCTCCTTCCCGAACTTCTTTATTTCTACTCTTCTTATATCTCCGTCAGTATTCATATTAAAAAATACACTTGCATACTTTTAACATTCTCTCACATTTACGTTTCATCCATTTCTAACTGCCGCTTAAGATTCGTGCGCGCCCGGAAAAAAGTCACCCGCGCCCAGTTCTCCGTCTTTCCCATAACCTCACCGATTTCCCGGAAAGACAGATTTCCAAACATTCTCAAATAAAGCACTTCTCTGCCCGGTTCGGGAAACACATGCAGTTTCTTCAACAGTTCCATCTGCCCGACCTGCTGCATCACTTCCTGCTCTGCCGACATCGCGGCTTCTGTTATTCCTGCACCCGCAACCATCCGGTCCACATCTGAATCAGCTTTCATCCGCACATGTTTTTTCATATAGGAAAAATACTGATTTTTTGCAATGGCACACAGCCACGTCGTGATCTTGCAGCTTTCATCAAACCGGTCAATGCTTCGTACCGCCTGATAAAACGTCTCCTGCGTCAGTTCTTCCGCCAGATTCGCCTCATGTGTCAACAACATCAGATATTTAAACACCGTCTGCGCATGTTGGCGGTATACAACCTCCATATCCTGCACCTGCGTTTCCCCCTCCTTTCCGCTCAAAGTTATTTTCTTTCGTGACATGCTCCCACCACTTAAATCACAGATTTTGAAGTGGGGGCTTCTTGCTCAATGGCTCTACTGAGCCAAGTATCTACAA